>WBZO01000073.1_pt1 | contig 257046 bp, 232 predicted proteins | sample 5204261 | NCBI WGS metagenome assembly WBZO01 (sample SAMN12412400, study PRJNA552823) | activated sludge metagenome | isolation source: activated sludge from anammox sidestream of wastewater treatment plant... | place: USA: North Carolina | collected 2017-09 | reverse complement strand
CAGCTGCTAGTTTTATATTCCCAGTTAAATCCAGTTTGTTCTCCTTTAGAAGTGGGTTTGCTTCTTCGGCTGCTAGTCTGAACTGCAACGGTGTCATGTTGCCCAGAGCGCTGTGCGGACGCAATGTGTTGTAGTCGTGTTTCCACTTAGAGATCAGCGTGGCTGCGTCTTCGATGCTTGTGAACCAATATTGATTGTGACTATTGATTCCGTGTTTGCGTACAAGCTCTTCGATACTGATGCCGGACTCCTGTTCCTTGAGGATGGCGACCATTTGCTCTTCAGTGAATTTACTCTTGCGCATCTGACTGTTCTCCTTTCTAGGTTCTAGTTTTAGCGCAGATGTCATTTCTTCTACGGCTCAACTTCTGGGGGTAATCAAAATAGCTAATTTCTGCCAATCAGCAGTGCTGTTCGGTTCAATAGGCGGCACAACTTGCGCTATAGCATTCTCGTCCATTCTCTTCTTAGCAATTCGGCAGCGAAACTTGGTATTGTCCAAAATCTAAGGAACACAGGACAGAAAGGGTAACTGGAAAAATTACTCACTCTAGCTAGGTTCCGGCAACTTGGTCCTTAGCTTGCTGAATTCTCTGCAGTTGTCCGACAGCATAAGGCTTTTCAGCACAAGCTTTGGCATAGCTCAGAGCTTTATCTAGAAGTTCAAGCTTTCCGCTTTTACTATGCCCAAAAGGTGACACATAGTGCAGAGCATCACTAAATCTCAAATTGGCCAGCATAAAGTTTGCTACCGGATTTCCGCTCTCAGCGTCTGCAATCAACTTCGCTTGCTGAGCCTGCAACCCTTTATTAATTAGCAATTGATTCAACTCAATTTCATACTCCTGGAATTGGTCGTTCTCAAGAAAGAACTGGTCCACCTCTCCGCTTTCATAAGCATTGCGAAAGCTCTGATCCGGCGCTTTTGGGAAATAGGTTTTCTCCTCGGCATAGTCAAAAACAACCAAACCAAGACTATCGGCGATGCTCATTACTCTAGCGACAACTTCTTCCTCAATATCAGGCCAACAGAGAACCTCCACGAAGTAACTATTGAAGGGCAGAGATGTTCTATCGTACTGACCTGGAAAGTCCTCCCAAAGTCGAGCAAGAAATGCATAAATTGCACACCTATCAAGCCTGAGCTTTGAAAAATCATTATTCAAAACATAGTCATGCAGCTCATCGGTGCTGTCTGTTGGAGCGGTATAAACTAATAGAGTTCTAGACATCGTTTATCACTTAGAGACCATGCGGACAACTACGAGAAATATAACACAGCCGGCAGCAATAGACCTCGTCTTTTTCCACAGCGGTGATGCTCAACTAGGGACTACCGAAGGTCACCGTGCCCACATAGATTCCTCTTTTGGCATTATCCGCCTCTTCTCTCAAAGCCTTTCGCTTTCGTTCTATTTCTGCTGCCTCAATATCAAGACGGCTAAGTTCACATGCAACGGCTTCCTCAATCTGCCCCATTCTCCTCAGTGCTTTAGCTTTTAACTGCATTGCTTCAATGTAGTTAGGGCAAATACTCAGGGTTTTGGAGCAGTCAGCTATGCATTCACGATACTTTCCCAGCTCAAATCTGCACTGAGCACGTCTATTCAGTGCGCAAAAATCATCTGGTTTTCCATCTAGTATTCGAGTGTTTGTAAGCTCAGCCGCTGCGAAGTCTCCTTTGAAGAGTTCTGAAATTGCTTTCAGATAAAGCTGCATTTCTGAGGCTTTCAAGGAAGACTCACTCGCTAACGAAGGAGTTATGTCAACATCCACTTCATTCGCCAAAACAGTTGCGTGCTGATTGAAGATAAAGAAACAAGAGAGGAGAACTAAAGGCAGAGCCTTCATCTAACTATAGCGCCTCCATCAGACAATAAACGAGCACCGATAGTTATAATATCATTCTCTGCCAGAGCCAAAGGAATCGGAAATTGGCAGGTCAATTAACTCCCAAGCACCATGATGGTTAATTCGCAACAAAGCGATGGTCAAAGTAGAATCAAAACAGGCTCACTGGAAATAGAAATGATCTCTCACTATTCAGGAATAGAGCTGCTCAAAAGAAGGGAAGCATGCATTGGTGACGAATGCCAGATATTGCCTTTTCTCATTTCAAACTCGCATGATCCACAGCTATTGGAGATGTACAAAAGTTTTGCCCGGGAAATCGATGCATCTATCGGTCCAGCCTGTGTTGCGTTCGCCTATATGTCAGTCCCAGAGACGTGCCCAGATTGGCCCGACCTGCAAGAGCGCCCACAAACCTCAGAGATGAAGTGGTCTGCTTACCATAAGGAAATGACCGAAGCAGCCCTAGAGATAAAGAGACTATTTGGACTGCAAGAGTTTTCCCAACCCAGCTTGCTACTTTTAGAACCAGCCCTTAGAGACGAGATTTCCTTCATTCACTTGCGGGACTATCGCTTTGCCAAGGAATTCCTCAATATACTCAAACGGAAGATTTTGAAGTGGTACGAAAAGAACTGGCAAGCGATAAGAAAGAACGACCTAAAAATGCTCTCGGTCATGAACAGAAAACCAGGGAGAATACAGGGCAGAGAGAAGGCACTTCAGGAGAGATCGCTGAGAGAACAGGTGGTTCCCAGACTATCGAAGCTTCTGGAAAAAGATATTGACCAACTAGACGAGTTTGCGCAGCATCGTTTACGAAAGATATTGGCGAAGCTCGAAAACAAGCCTAGGGAGCTTAATATGCTTAAGCGCTTCATGGAAGTGTATTCATATAGCGTCTCTAGAAACACCACCGGCAGTATCACCCAAGCAGCCAATGACGATGCCGATATTACAGAATTAGAAATAACAGCGTCCACACTTACCACGGTCTACGACAAGCTAGTTGAAGAGTTCATTCAGAAACCCAGCGAAGTAGCCCATAGAGAGTTCGGACAAGTGCCCTTTCCGACTGACTGCTTTAGAGATTTTGGTGAATTTGATTCCTTTATCGAATTCACAAGCCCGACCAGAATGCTGCAAAAGCAATTTCAAAACACCGCCGACAATTCAGGCTGGTGGGAAGTTATTAGGGCAATGGTGCCTGAGGGCTTTGAGATATAGCCATTGGAGCGCCCTCATATAGACAAGTGAACTGAGATTTCTACATAGACATGCAGGCACCAATCAGGCCAGCCACCAGACCCAACCTAGTATCACCGGCGCCGCCATAATCAACTCTAACGGGTGTAGTGATTGGCGCTTGCCAAACCATGATTGGATACGGAGATACTTCTTTCTATCGCGCCGATTCAGAATCGCAAACGAAGACAGCAACTTGGCAAAGCTATTTTCATCTAAACTGCGGAAGTTCTGGAATGATGAGGTAACTATCGTCATCCAATTTAACGAAAGTATCGGTATCCCTAAGGTGAATTTGTTTGCGCTCCAAATAGTCATGCTTCTCCTTAGGGCTCAAATCAGTTACGTCCTTCTCCGCGCACTTGATTGCCACAATTTGACCTTTTAAGCCTGGTAAATCCGGGTCTACACAAACGGTAGTCTCCGACAGCACCGGCCACGCTTCTATAGCCGCCTTCTCCGCCGGAGAGAGGTTAGCGACAGATTCGGCGACATCCAATACCGACTCATCGTCTATGCGGAACGACCGATATGTGACTACTTTGAGACTTCACACGGGATATCTTTTGCTATCATTGGAAACGTCATGCCAGCAGGACAATGACTATCCAACTATCCGATGTCACTTCCTAATTTTCAGGTTATTCTAGAATCAAGATAACTTAGCCAAAACAAAGCTAGACAAAGAGAAAAGTGCTCAAAACGCAGCAGATCCAATGAGAATAACAACATCGACTAATAAGATCATCCTTTCAGCAATGGTCATCACCATATCGGCCTTGCTTACCGGCTTTGGTGCTGGTCAGTGGTGGTTGGAATTAGGCTTAGGAGACTCTGAACGTTGGTCTCATTTGAGCGGTGCAATGAGCGTCGATGAAATAGCTAATCTTCGCCAATCAGCAGTGCTGATCGGTTCAATGGTCGGCACAACTTGCGCTACAGCAGTTTCGTCCATTCTCTTCCTAGCAATTCGGCAGCGAAACTTGGTATCGCCCGAAAGCTAAGAAGCGCGGGATAGATGAGCGCTTCAATTGCGAAAAATCGCTCTACCCCAAGAGTGATGAATGCACATGACGGGCAAAGTTATCGAGGATTGCCTGCCAGCCTTGCTTCTGCTGTTCAAGCGAATGACTGCTTTCACTATCGAAAGTGACTCGCACCGTGACCCCGTCGCTTCCTTCTATAAAGTCAACACGAGCATTTCTCTCGCCAAATGAGTACTCAATTAGCTTGTTCTCAACGATATTAGTGTAAGTCCCTGCAAAGTCAAAGCCCATACTGCCGTCTTTTGCTTCCATGCGAGAGCTGAATTGACCGCCCGTACGCAAATCAACACTAGCCTTGGTGGTGTGCCAATCTTCAGATGCGGCGTTCCAGCGAGTAATGTCTTCAGGCGTTGTATAGGCAGCCCATACTTTGGTTACAGGTGCGGATACCAAAGTCTCGACGGTAATTCTTTCTGATGTCATTGCTTGTCCTTCCGGCTTTGCTAAGTTAGCTCAGCTTGCTTCTCTCGAATCTATCAAATGATGAAATGCTATTCTAAGCTATAAAGAAAAGAAACAGCCCAGAGGTGCCCCAGTCCTGATTGCCTGAATGCGCTATGTAGTGGCTAGGTAAGTTATTCGGCTTGGGACTGATCAATCCGCCGCTCCCGCCCCTACCTTGAGCGCACCCAAGCAATTTCTCAATCCCATCCCAAAGCCATTCCGCTTTTTCACGAGTTTTTCACAACTCGCCGATATACTCTCAGGATATAGCCGAACCCCCGCACATTTAGTGTTCAATATTCGGTAACCGCAGGCATTACCAAGACAAAAAGATTTTTCTATGACCAAATGCAGTGGCGAATCCTCGCATTGCGAGGCTCAACCCAGGGCGGAAGCCCGGGAAAATTTCACCCCCGTCCAGCAGACTGAGTGGGGAAACATATCGCGGCAGTGCCTGGCAGACAATTCTGTATGGCAAACAGCCAAAGGCGGTCAAGGCGGCGGCGACCCGACTTTTGATAAAGCAGCTCTTTCATCGGGCTTTCTGCAATTCGGCAATATCAATGAACTGACCAACAAAGCTTCTTTCGATCGGGCTATGAACACCAGTTATTGCCGCCCCGGCGATGCTATCGCAGCCAGCCAAGGCAAAGACAACCAGCTATCGGTGGCTGATGCCGTAGCTAAACAGCCCGATAACAGCCCCCAGGCAAAAGCAGCCAGTCTGTTCAACAAAGATGTCTCTGACGAACAAAAGATTGCCACTATACGAGACCTGGCTAACTCGGGCGTGAAAAATCTCAGCTATAAAGATGATGCCGGTAAAGAGCACAAACTGCGCCTTGAAACCATCAAAGCCGGCAGCAATCAGATGGTGCATATGTATGCAGGCGACGGTGACGGACGTGAAAAGATAGCCCTCAGGGGCATCTCGAAAGCCGACGGCTCTATCGAAAGAGCCAGAGACTCTAGAGGCAATCATGTGGACTATCAAGCCAAAGGCTATGCGCAGATAGCAACGCCGCAAGGGGACTCAATAAAGGCTGAAGACAGAGGCACCAAGGGAATTCAGAAAGACGCCGCCAGAGTCGCCGGAAAGGACGCGGCTAGAACTAGAGAACGCGCCGAACAAGCACCAGAAGCAAAACCAGGCACTATAGATAGATCTCGCTTTGATGACCAACTGAAAGATCCAAGGGTTATGGCCGCCTTTGCCGGCAGGCTGCATTCCGAAGTCGGCTCGCAGGGACCAGCGGCTCATCTAGCTTTCGCCGAGAAGGTAATGAACCGAGCCATGGCTCGCAACCAGACCCTGATGCAAGCATTGACAGGTAGTTACTATCCAACGCACCATCCAGGCAGGTCTAACAATCCCAAGTACATCGAAGCCATTACTAAAGCCTGGAAAGAAGGAACCGACACAACCTTGGGAGCCACCGGCAATGCCTCTGGTAAAGTCGGTTTCGGTAAAGCCGGCGGACACTATGATAAGCAAGGACATTGGGTCTCGCCCAACCAAACTGTACGCATCAATGGCGAGCGCTTCGGATATGAACAAGTCGACATCAACAGAGGCTGGCTCAAAAAGTATGAGCAGCTCAAACAGCCTCGAGTTTAGTATCCAGCGTCTAGTACAGACACTTAAATTAAAGTGACAAACGCATAAAGACCCGCCTATCTACCGGCAGTCCGGCTGCGATCTCGTTACTACGCAGCTGCATCATATCGATATTAAGCTCTGATTCAGGCACAATCTGAAAGCCTAGACGACTATAAAAGGGTCGATTCCAGGGCACATCTGTAAATGTGCTCAGAAAAATCGATGGTTGTCGATTGACTTTGGCCCATTCGATGGCAGCCATCACCAACTCTCGCCCCAGCCCTTTACCGCCATGCTCGGGCAAAACATCCAATTCTTCCAATAGACAACCCTGCGACCACAAAGACAAAGCAGCGAAACCCACCGGCACGCCCTGCGCGTCACAAGCCACCAACATGCGGTTAGCTTCTATCATCTCCACCACTCTCTCTTGCGGAATATGATCCGAAAGCTTTTCTTCGGCGATCAAACCTAGCCCCGAAAACCGTTTTGCAGACGCCACTTCAATATCGCGCAAGAGATCTTGAATAGAGCCGGACAAAACTGCCATAGGCACCTGCGAAGCTTGCTTGATCTGATATTCGGCAACAGACAAAGAATTACTCCCATTCATGCGGCTAATCCCAAGACACCGAATGACTACTTCCGGCTGGAACTATAGGTCTGCGCAGCCTCTATGAACTTAGCAAAGAGAGCCTGATTCTTTTCAAAAGCGCGTTCCGGATGAAACTGCACCCCGACCACGAAGCTGCGCGCAGGCATTTCCACAGCCTCTACGACACCATCTGCGGTGCTAGCAGCCGGCACCAAACCGGCACCAAGCTTCTCAACACACTGATGGTGCGAGGTAGGCTCGGTCAGTGAATCTTTACCAAGGGCAAGACAAAGCTTGCTGCCCGGCACAAATTTCACCTCATGAGTGTTGAAACCTTTCTGCCAACCGTCTTTGCTGCCGTGCATCACCTTAGACTGAGGATGGCTGGTGGGAATATCTTGAGTAAGAGTACCGCCGGCACCGATATTGAGAGCCTGACTGCCGGCGCAAATACCTAGAAAAGGCATATTATTGCGGGCTAAAACCGCTTTGACCAAAGCGATATCAAAATCAGACCTGCTTTTGTGCATAATCGAAACACTGGGGTGTGGCTCGGCACCATAGATAGAGGGCGGATAATCATCACCGCCGATCATCAATACGCCATCAAGTTTATCTATGATTCTCTGCAGATCGGCCTCGGGCATAGGCGGCAAAAGAATGGCTATTCCACCTGCCTTCTGAATCGCCTCGACATAAAGGTGAGAGAGTCCAATCTTGCGCGGCTTCTCACCTTGCACGTCGCAGTTTATACCAATCAAAGGTTTAACAGCAAAAGATACTTCACTTTCTCGATTTCTTGCTGCCTCTTTTGCGGTCTCTTCTGAATGCACAGGACAAGCCAAACCAAGCATCAAAGCCAAACCAAGAACGGCATAATTTTGCCGGGTCAGGCCAACACACCTCAGCCCGAAAGGCATTATTTCACCAACTCTTTGATACCGTTCTCAACCTTAGAGGCAAAAGTACCGAAGGGGGCAAAGACGGCGGAAAGCTTGCTCGGAGGCTTGCCTTGTTCAATTTTGTAAGCAATCTCATCGCACTTGTCTGCTTTCTTGGCAAACTTTTCTTGTTGCTTCTCGGGCATATTGGGTTCGAGGCTGACATAGGCGCGGTAATGCAAAGCCGCTTCTCTCATTGACGGCGCCTTGTTCTTGAATAACTTCTCTAGGGTCTCTGCCAGCCCCAAATGCGCCTGACTTTGACGAGGGTTGAGATAGGCAGCATTTCTGAATTTATCAATGGCGGAAGGATACTGCTTTTTGCTTGCCAGGTCTTTGGCCATGGTCAGCTCTTGCTGTGCTTTATCGCGAGCCTGACTAACCCTGTAAAGACTGCGTGTGGCGCGAGCCGATACATCTTGGCTGTCGGCTTTCTCGCCGCTGCCAAAACTTGAGGCTCTCTTGTATGCGGCTTCAGCACTGTCTAGATCACGAATCATCAACGCCATATCGCCAACCGAAAAGGCTTGCTCGGCTGTGGTGCAATTGGCGATAACAGTCTGCATTGCTTGACCGGCTTCCTGATATTTAAATTGAGCCAGAGCCGCCTCAGCAAAAGCTATACGCTCAGCGTCATTGGTGGGTGTGCCGAGTTGGGTCAGGTCTACCGGTTTGCCCGACATTGCCCTTAGCTTAGCATCAGCCAGACGCAGTTCCATATCGTTGGGGTTCATCTGAATAGCCTGCTGAATGAGACCTTCGGCAGACTCATAGTTATTAGACAAGAAGAAGGCACCGTCGGCATCTTTTTGTGCCTTGAGTACCAGGGCGCGGGTCATACCTTTGACGGCGGCTGCGTCACCGGGTTGATATTGCAGAACCAGCGAGTACTCTTTCATGGCATCGTCCATTTTCTCAAGCTTTAGGGCGATGTCGGCGGCGCGGCGATGCAGGTCGACACTGTTGGGAGCAAGAGCCAAACCAGAGCGAACATCAGCCAGAGCCAGCTCTAGATCACCGCGCATTTCTCTGATGTCGGACATGCGCAGATAAGCTTCTTCACTTTCAGCTTTGATGCTGATTGCCTTCTGATATTCATTGACGGCAGCGACTCGATTGCCTTGCAGGCGATAAACATCTCCCATAGCGATGTGAGCCGGGGCGCTATTTTTATTGAGAGAGATTGAGGTGTTGAGAGACTTTTGAGCGTCATCAAGCTGACCTTGCTTGAGGTAGGCCAAACCAAGCCCATAGTGAGCTGCGGCATTGCTTGATTTAAGCGAAATGGCTTCGCTGAAATCGCTAATTGCCTGGGCTATATCGCCGGTTTTGAGTTCAATCAAGCCGCGCTGCACAAAAGCCGTACCATATTGCGAATCCATGCCGATTGCCTGGCTCAAAGAAGAACGCGCTTCATTAAGACGGCCCTGCTCTTTCTGCACCTGGCCAAGAACTATGTAAGCTTCAGCCAGTTTGGGGTCTAGACGCAGAGCCGTGCGGCAAGAAGCCTCGGCTGAGCTGAGCATGCCGTTGCGCTGTTGCAAGACATTCATGTTTGACGTCTGCAGCCGGTATAGCTTAGAAAGAGCCTGACCGACATGAGCCATAGGCATCTTTGAGTCAAGCTTAAGGGCTTGGGCGAATTTTTCATCGGCGGCATCAAGCTTAAACTGCAGCACCAGAGCCAAACCCATACCAGTGACGGCAGCAGTGTCCTTAGAGTTTTTGTTTATGCCCTGGCGAAAAGCCTCTTGCGCTTCCGCATATTTGCCTGCCAGAAGAAGCTTTTCACCGTTTGCGACATCAGCTGAAAGCTTGCCCTTAAATAGACGGTCTCGAAAACCGTGATTAGCCACTTTGGTGCCAAGGGGCAAAGCACGAGCAACCGACTGCGACACACCAGCACCACCTGTAGTGCGCGATGAAAGATTCGACTTTGTTTGCGAGGCAGTCGGTTTAGACTGAACAGCGGAACTAGTCATTACCAGACTTAAAGCCAGGCATGCCAAGGGAAAGGAAGATCTCCAGACAAAATGCTTGACATTTTCGACTGCTACGCCAGATATACTCATCGAAATTCTCCCAAACTAGAGGCTGATTGTGCCTAGGGTACACAATCAAAGCCCTTGATAAATTAACTCAACCTCAACTCAGACTTTAGTCTGACGCAACTGAGATCCCGGTCTGAATCAACCCAACAAAGACAGCGTCAAGAACCTACGATAACGGGCGCCAAAGGCATTCGTGCATATCAATTCTTTCTTGCCCGTCTTTGGGGTCGATGATAAATTTAACGCCTTCCTCAATAAGCAAACTGCGCTGCAAACGGGACAAATCAACGCCGTCACGCACCTTATGGGTGGAAAAACGCCCGCTCACATTGACCACGCGCTGCCACGGCACATTCGATGAATTGTACTGTCCAGAAGAAGACGACGAGAGCGCATTGAGCGCCCAGCCTACACCTTGAGCTGACAGCCTCTTCTCGAGCATATCAGATATATAACCATAAGTTAGAACCTTGCCTCGCGGTATCAGCCTCACAATCTCGTAGACTTCAGCAAAAACTGCTTTGCCCATCTTATTGACCCTGCCCGTTTCGAGCATTCTGCACATTGCGAGCATTCGCCGCCTTCAGACGCTGCTGAGCCATCAGAGCGATCTTCAAATTTCTATGCCCTTGCAAACTCTGCAATACATCCAGACAATCCGGCGAATCGACGCCGCCGGTTTGCATAAACGATTCAGTGATAGAGTCGATTAAGGCTTGATTAGAAGTGGTTTGCAAAATCTCAAGCAAACCAAATTCAAGATTGCCCATAGGTTTGTCTGGGAAAGATTCGCGGTAGGCAGCAGAGATTTGCGCCGGCAGAAGAGCCTGGGCGCCACCGCTATCGGCGGCTTCGAGCAAGTAATTAGCGGCGAAATCATCATTGGCGGCAAGAAAACCAAGAACCAATAACAACTGTTTTCTTGCTTGGCTATTATTTTCGGTGGCGGCAGCATCAAATAAAGCAGCATAGTGACGAGGCTCTCTCAAATAAGTGAGCGCCTGCCGCAAGATCCACACATCTTGGGCAAAGCTGTTGCTCTCCTTCAAGCGCAGCACTGGGCGCGCCAAGAGAGACGCCGCCTCGCAGCGACGCCCCTCATCTTCAGATTGCAGTTCTTGCAAGAGTTGGCTGGTTATCTGTCTGGCGATGGAGGCAAAGCGCTCTCTTGTGAAAGGTCCTGAATCGCTGTTCTTGAGGAACTCTGCCAGACCACGCGCCTGCCTGAGCTTCTCTTGAAACTCGCGACTTTGCACCGGCGATGGCTCTGGTGCAGACGCCCCGCCGACCAGCTCAATGAAAAGCAGACAGAGTGCCGGCAAAACCGCAAAAAGAAAGACAGCGGCGGCAAGGACAACACCAAGCGAAAGCCATTTTCCACCGGAGACAACCGGCGCGGGCTCGCCCTTCGAATCATCTGGATCTCGTGCAGCAAGAAGCTCTCCCAGAGAAACGTCGCCGGACGGAGCCGCTTGCCAAAGAGCTTTGAGACGAGCGGCCACCACTTTCATATCGGCCGGCCGATCTTTGCTCTCGCGTGCCAACATAGACGCGAGAAGTTCAATCGTGCCTTCAGAAACACCGCTGCTGCGCAAGCGCTCAATCAGCAAATCTCGCTCCATTTCAGCTTGCGAGAGCATTGCCTCAAGCTGACTACCCATGGCATAGACAACTTCACCGGTGAGCATTTCAAAAGCCAGACAAGCAAGCGAGTAAACATCGGAGCGGGCATCAGGCTTTTGCCCGCGACATTGCTCGGGGCTCATATAACGCACACTGCCGAAAGATTCACCGGTGCCCACCTGGGCACCCGGCGCCACGGCATCGGCGCCGACTCGATTCATGCCAAAATCGGAAACGATAACTTCTAAGCTATTATCTTTATCTATGGCAGCTTTGAGAAAGACATCATCGGGCTCGATGCCACCATGTACGATACCATGCTCATGGGCATAAGCAAGGGCTTGGGCAATTTCACACAGCAGCTGCAGTGAAGTTTTCTCTTGAAAGCGCCCCAATTGCTTGAGAACCAACTTGAGACTGCGCCTATGATAGGGCAGCAAAAGATAAACGAAGCCGGCAGCAGATCCTCTCCCTAAGTCACTGCCTACGCCGGCATTGGTTACGCCTGCACTAGCTTCACCGGCGGCGGTGGCAAGCCCACCAGCAAAGACCGGCATTATCGAGCGATGATTGAGCCTAGAAAGAGAAGTATAGACTCTTTCAAAACGACGTCTGACTGTAGGATCTGCCAAAAAAGGAGGTTTAAGTACACGCAAAACGAGAGAGCGAGGCTCTGCTCTCTTTTTGACCAGATAAGTCTCAGTTATTCGCCCGCTCGTCAGCCTCTTTTCAAAGAGCAAATCTAGACGGGCTAGCAAAAACTGCAGTTGCTCGCCACTCTGCCCAGAAGCTTGCTCAGAAGAATCCTGCTCAAGAGCGGGCTGATCAAGAACAGGCTGATCAATAACAGGTTGCTCGATTGAAACCTCAGCCAAGAAAGACGATTGAAACCCTTGGCTTGTCGAAGACTGATCTTCATGAATTAGTAGCTCTAACTGCGGCGACTCTACTTTCGACTCTTTGCAAGCATCGGCATCAAAAGGCGCAGCCGCCAAGCGCTGGGATTCTTTCGCCTTTTCAAGATCGGTTGGGGAGGGGTCATTCATAAGTTCATCGCCGATTCTTCTCTGATTCTTCTCAAGCATTATCTAGCTATACTTAACTATACTCTCAGGGTAGAAGCGTTGAAAGAGCAAGAAAGAGTCATATGCGAACGCTGCCGCAAGCCTAAAGTAAAAGAGGGCAGAGGCGGCAGCTTGACTTCTTTTTTGCTGTCAGACCTATGTTGCAGTTGCGACCAAGGCGAAAGCATAGGGCAAGCTAGCTTTGTCAAGCCGGCGCGGGCAGCCAACCTTGCCGAAATCTGCCGCCGCTGCGGCAAGGTCTACGCGGCTACATCTATGCCGGGCAGCATGACCAGCTTCTTTTTCAAAGAAAGTCGCTGCAGCTGTCCTAATCCAAACCTAACCAGCAAGCGAGCAGCCAAACGCGGGCGCGATCGCTCAACCCAAGTGCGCACCGCCATTAAAACCCGCTTTTCACTTAAGACCCTGGAAGCAGCGCAAGAAGCAGCAGCAATGGCTGCTTTGCAATCAGGACAGGTGATTGGCGGTTGCTACGAGCTCATCAGCCTAGCCGGTCAAGGCGGTATGGGCTCGGTCTTTAAAGCCAAACATCAAACCCTGGGGCGCAAATGCGCTATCAAGCTGCTTTCGCCTTCGGTAATTTCAGAATCAAGTTGGAAACTCTTCAAGAATGAAGCCAAGATTTTAGCCAGCCTGCAGCACCAAACCATTTGTCACATCTATGATTTGGGCATTGCCCGGCTCAATCTCTCTGGGCGCGGCGCCGACGGTGAAGTCAACCTGCCCTACTATGCCATGGACTATGTCGAAGGCTTTACGCTGGAAAGTTTACTCGATACAAACGGACCGTTATCGGTTGGTGCAACGATAGAACTTTTTTTAAAAGTTTGCGAAGGTGTATCGTACGCCCACAGGCGCGGCATCATTCACAAAGATCTAAAGCCGGCAAACCTCATGCTGGGCATTCGCGGCGACAATCCCGAGGTGAAGATTCTAGACTTTGGCATTTCAGAACTGAGCGAAACAGCCGGACTGACTAAAGACGAAGTGGTGGGAAGCGCCCCCTACATGAGCCCAGAGCAGTTCACCGGCAAGAGCCTTGACCAACGCAGCGATATCTACAGCCTCGGCTGTTCCATGTACGAAACTTTGGTCGGACATCCGCCCTTCGACGAATACGAATTCGAGTTGCTCGGCAAGCTGCATTTAAAAGAAGCCATACCCAGCTTGAGCGAAGCAAGCGGTGTTGAATTTCCCGAAGAACTAGAAGCAATTTTGAGCAAATGCCTGCAAAAATCGCCAGATCAGCGCTATCAAAGCGTCAGCGAATTATCGATAGATCTGCTCAGGCTGCTTGAAGGAAAACCATTACAGTTCGCCAAATATACCCAATTAGAAGAGAAAGATTTATTTAGCAGTATCAACAAGCCAAGAACAGGCAAAATCATACTGTTCACCGGAGTAAGTCTTTTGCTCATCGGCTTCAATTCTCTCATTCTCACCGGTATTCTCTTTTCTCAGCCAAAGAAAAAGTTTAAGGTGAAGCTAGATAATGAGATTATCAGCGACCTAGTGCCTCCTGATACAAGTAAGAACTCAAACCGGATAAATTCGAATTTACAGACAGGAGGTGAGACTAAAGCAAGTATTCAAAAAAACAAAGAATCACAAAATGACTTCATCGACGACTTTGGGACTATGCCCAGCGTTGAACTGCACGTGACTTCGAAGAAAAATGAAAATGGCGCCATTACCTACTTCTTCAAAAACAACCAAACGCCCGGACTGCTCAATGTCTGCAATGAAGAAGGGACAATAATTACTTATCTGCCCCAGGGCATAGACAGAATCGAATTGCAGAAAGGGCAAGGTCTATCGCTTAAAGAAATAAACGGCGATTACAGATATCTGCTTAAGACCATCGACTCCTTCAAACCGGATGATATCTTCGGCGTCTTTATAAATTCGCGCAATTTGCAATTAGAGAAGGATTCCGGCACCCCGCTGGATTTAAGCCAACTAGAAAAGAAGTTAAAGTCACTCAAGAATTTGCGGACCCTCTCTTTACCGCCGCAAGCTTTGCCGATACTAAAGAAAAATCTGAACGGCGAGTTTCAAAAACTGTCTCGACTAAGCCTCTACAATTCGAGCGCCGGCGGTATGAACTTGGCCGGTCTAGAGCAGATAGAAAAGCTGCATCTATTTCAATTGGAAGTAGCAGGCAACGCCGGCAATCTAGCCGAACTGCTGAAGGTAGTAGCGAAATGCCCGCGACTGGGTTCTCTTCGCTTTTACAAGGCAGCCCTCAGTCAAAAGGAAATCTATTTGCTTTCAGAATCACCCTACCTGCGGAGCTTAGATCTAGTTTTCTGCGACTTACCCTCAGCAGATCAATTAGATTTTTCCAGGCTGACTAAAGTGGAATATCTTTCTCTCGCCTTCAAAACCACCGCAGGCATGCCGCTCAACAAAATAGCGCAGCTAAGCAGATTAACCAAAATGAAAGTGACAGCGAAAGACTATCTGGAAGGCCGAGACCAAGACTTTGTAGCAATTCTGCAAAAGCTCATGCCTAATACCGATGTATCGCTATATCAAAATCCAAGCGCCTACTAGATTGAGATCATGGCACGGCATGACGACTAATGAAACTCATACTTTGCACTTGAACCAAGATACTTTCCGGCGTCTTGCTTCAACCAATTCTTAGCCTGCGTATCGCCGCATAGATACGCATCAAAGAAAGCAATGCAGAGCCGACTGATCATTTCATGCCCTTGTTTTGCTTCGGCGCTGACTGTCTTACTTCTTCCGCCAAACATAGAATGGGTGCCACCCTCGAAATTAACCAGATACTGCTCACCAGCTCTGATTGCATAGAACGGAAGCGGTCTGTCTTCTGCCTTAGTTTCGCCGATAGGCGAGTTGTCTTCTGTACCAGTCATCAACATGCCGGGTATCTTGATCTTGCCGTATACATCAGTGGCTTCTCTGCCGTGCAAATTCACCGGCGGACTGAGATAAATCGCCGCCTTCACTCGGGGATCAGCCACTGATTTACTAACATTACCAATTGCGAAATTCTGCCCAGCCATAGCCATAGTCGTAAGCGCGCCAAAAGAATGACCTGCCATGCCTATCTTATTCAGATCAAGACGTCCCTTCAAGACGGCATCATTATCATTGCGACGAGCTAATTCATCTAGTACGAAAATCGCATCTTCTGCACGCAACTTGAGATTCTCGCCGCTTGCGCCTTTGCCAATCTTTGACCTTATAGCGGCGACCAGTTCAGAACGATTGCCCGCCCCCTGTGAACCAAACCCACCAGAAGCCCCTAGTCCGCCGCCTGATCCAAAACGGCCGGAACCAAGCCCGCCGGAACCAAGCCCGCCGGAACCAAGCCCGCCGGGAGAGCCTAACCGAGCCAGCAAGGAAGATCTATCACCCCCGCCTTTTCTTGATTGCAAGAATTCTTTCAGCCCCTTACCATCACCAGTCTTCCAGAGAGATTCGTCACTGCCAGGATGCTGGATATGCACAGAGACATAGCCATGCTCAGCCAAAGCTTCACCTAGATAAACCGCGGCTTCACGCGAACCACCCAGTCCGTGAGAAAACACAACAACAGGCGCAGCCGTACTGGAATGCTTAGGCATATAAATCTTGACCGGGATCTCCCGATTACGTTTGCGATCAAGCCAGGCTTGGTAAACCACTTCCACAGAAGCTGCATTACTACTTTCATTAGCCTGCGAAACAGAAGCACTGCGGACCGCCAAAGCCTCATTCATGACCAGAAAACTATTTACTGTCAGCGCTACTGTGAACGCCCATAAGAGCCTGACTCTATATGCACCGCTAGAATCCCAAACTCGACTTGACGGCATAAGCTACTCCCAACTTCAATTCAAAAACCTTCCAAGCTATATACGTAAGAACGAGCCAAAAAGTTCAATCTTTTTTGCAGATTTAAGGTTAGATGTTCGGACCAAGTCAAAATTTCTAAGACTGCTCTTGCGCCAAAACCGCTTCCAGCGGAACTCTCAGACTCTCAGACAAGTTCTTGCCAAAACGGTTAAATGCGGCGCGCGCTCGCTGAACGGCTTCTTGATTTGGCCTGACAAAGGACGAATTTCTCTTCCTCAGCCAATTATCAAGACAAACTACAATTCTCTTTTTCGCATCGTTGTAGTCGTCAAGGCATGCGGCATTGTATGAAAAAAGCAGCAAAGAAAGGGCTTGCCAAAAATCGAGCTTGGAAAGATGAGGCATCAACTTGAGAGATCTTTTGGCAAGCGGCTCTCTTTGAATATAGCCAGCTACTCGTTTGAAATCGACGGCAAATTTGCTATCCAGATGCTTGATGGCAACCTTAATGCATTTTCCAGATCCATCCTCCAGACATCTATATAGGAAATCAAGGAATTGGTCTTCTTGACCCCGATTCAGACACTGAAACAAAGCCACCTCAAAGGCTGCCGCTCGCACAGAAGCTGAGCTGTGCATCAGCAAAGGCTCCAACATTTCTTCATTTTCAACGGTCAAGCCGAACTGTTTCATACCGGAAAGGCAGACGACCAATTCGCTGACCTTCACTTCTTCAAACTGATCCAGCCTATGACTAAGATTTTGAAGCCTAGCCCGGAAAAGCATTTCAATATTCTCGCCCTTGAGGAGATATTGAGCCAGCGCACGCACTCCAGCTCGCTCACTAAACAATGACTCCTTTAACACCTCGGCGAGTTCGTCAGACCTGTTAGCGGAAAATCCTGCAAAATAACTCCGCAAGGCTTCAACTCTTAACTCTGTATGCTTGCTTGAGAATAGCTCACGCAACAAAGCGGGAAAGTCATCTATGCCCAACTCAATCAAATTGCCGGATTCGCCTACCGATCTGATGGAATTGAAAGCCATCATAGCGATTCTTTCATCTTCACAGTGAAGAAGGGGCAGGAAACTATCTGCCAAGCAATGCTCCAAGACTAGCTTGGCCAACCAAGAAGAACATTGAACACCACTCAAAACTAATTCTATTGCACTTTTGCTATCAAACTGAACAGCTTCTCTGCATAAATCAGTAATCAAATCCATGCTTGCTGAGCACTTCGGACTGCGCTCCAAAAGAAATAACAAAGGGAGACTGCGCGCCAATTCTTCAAGGACTGAGGCATCTCTACTTTTGTTTTGCAAGACCGCTCCAAGACCGCTAAGCGCAAGATCGCGAACTTTCACGACCCAGTCTCGTAGACGCAGCAAAAGAAATGGAATAACCGAGCAATCTCCACTTTCTATTAGGCGCCGCACAGCCGCCTCGCGCAGATAGCCGTTTCGAGACAAAGACATGAGCCCTACCGTAGGTATGGCAAGGTCTGCCGACAAAGAGAACTGTTCACCAGGAGGGCACCATGAAGTCCTAAACACGCGCTCAAGACTAGAGAGCTCTTGCGTCAGTCTTTGCTTGCCGACAAAGGCAAAGAGCCTTTCCAATTGACCGTTCGCTCCCTCCGAAATAGAAGGATCATCACTCAGTGCAAGCATTGCCATTTCAAAAGTCAACACAGACAAGGCATCCGCTGGCAGCGAAGAGCATTCTTCAATTGTCTGCAAAATCAGAAGTCGGGCTCTTCTTCTATTTACGCTTTGCACGACGGCATCTAAAGGGTAAAAACAAGCCGATATCGGTTTGTTTTTACCCATAGAATCAAGGCAGTTCAAAATTTGAAGCCTTAACTCCTCCGCTTGGCTACCCACCCCCCTCACTTATCCTTTTCTCCCACAGGCTTAACCAAATCCCTATTGCTGCCTCTTTTTTCGTACATAAATAGGTCAGTTAAATCCGAAGACTGTAATTCATCTCCGCTCTCAGAAAAATAAAAGGCAGCCAGGTCCCTTGCTTTGCGGTAGCCGGCTGGCGCCGCGAAGTCTGAAGTCTTGCTGGTAACAATCTTGAGAGAGGTAGGATTGACCATAGTGACAAACTGCCCTTCATGCCTCTGTTTCACCTTTATTGGGAAGCCATATTTCGTGGGCAAATCAAGCATATCGCACCAGTACTTAAGTACAGCATCGTTGAATGAATTACCTGGAATCGTCCAAAACTCTGCACTCGGCTTTGACTTAATGGGGACTTCAGTCTCAAAGGCCTTATAGTGCTCGACCGTCCTACCGCACAGATTCTCGACACCAACTTTCTCTACATGTTTGATTTTTACCAGGTCAATGCCCCGCCTAGCCCAGTTAATCCAATCCTTCCTAGTGGTTTCAAGGAAAATCTTATTCTCAGGGCGAACCATAATCACCTTATCAGGCATGTTCTTCCGCCAAACGGTTGAACCGGTAAAGGTTATCACTGATACAGCATCTTTAGAAATCAAATAGCGAGCGATACCAAACTGACTTGTCCTGGCCAACAACTCAAGCGCCTGGCTAGTTTCTGTTGCACCAGACAATCTAGCTTTCGTTGATTGAGGAGGAGGCGGCGGAGATGCATAAGCTGCGTGAAAAAATGAAATAATTGAGAGAGTGTAAAGAATTAGGAGCGCGCACAAAGCTAATGAATAGCCTTTTCTTGAATAGCCTTTTCTTGAATGAACTTTTCTTAGATGGCTTTCGCGAAATGTTCGAAAGAGCCTTAATCGCAAAGCAAATTCGATAAAGGCATAGGGGCTCAAGGTTTCGATTTCACTGGCAGGGAAAAATGTAAAAGCGCGGTCTAATCTGCTCAAAAGATGAACCCCAAACGAATATCAATTGATTTTAGCAATTCAGCACAGGATATAACCTCAAGAACTTGAACAAGACTGACGAGAATAAGGGCGTTGAAAACATCTGCTCCAGATGTGGCAGACGTCGCCTTCTGGCAGAACGACGGGGATCACTCACCAGCTTTTTGCTAAGTGATCTAAGTTGTCAGTGCGAAGAGAGCTCGACACAAGCGCATGAATCTATAAAGGAAAAACCGCTTGAGAAATCCAAAAGCCGCACAGGAGAGCAAAGCAGCATTTGTCAACGCTGTTTAAAGTTAATACCGACGGTAGAGCGTACAGGCAGTATCACAGCCTTTTTCTTCAAGGATCAGCGGTGCCAGTGCCGCAAACCCCTGCTTGAAAGGAACAAACCCGACTATTCATCAAAAGCCCAGGCGCCGGCTCATGTAGCTGTTTATGAAGACTCTGATGATTACAGGCGGCAAAATCTGGCTGGACTGGAAACCCGATATCATGGCGGAGAGCTGCTTAGCAAGCGCACCAGCCTTAAAACCGCTATGCAGACAGCAAGAGCTAACCAGGCCCAAGCCACCATAGCGATGGCGGAACTGGCTCCAGGCCAGATTATTGGTGGATGCTATGAACTGATTGACTTGGCCGGACAAGGTGGCATGGGTTCGGTCTACAAAGCTCGACATACAGTTCTGGGAAGGCTATGCGCAGTCAAATTTCTCCTACCCAGCATGATTACCCCACGCACCTGGTTTCTGTTTCAAAAAGAAGCCAAGCTTGTTTCTACAATGCAGCATCAGACAATCTGCCAAGTTTATGATTTAGGCATCCATAACGAGACAGTCCCCTATTACTGCATGGACTTTGTAGAGGGGGCTACTCTGGAAAACACCATTGTGAAGCATGGACCTCTTTCAGTTGGCGCCACACTCGAACTGTTTATTAAAGTCTGCGAAGGTCTCAACTATGCTCATAAACGCAACGTAGTTCATAAAGATCTAAAGCCCGCTAATTTGATGATAACTGGCTCAAGCAACACTATCGAAATAAGGATTCTGGATTTTGGTATCGCCGACCTAGCTGAATCAGCGAGAGAATCACAAGGGCAAGGTTTGGACAGTGAACCAAACAGTAACGGTCTACAGCCCAAAGGTGTCCTCAAGCAGGCAGACATTATCGGCAGCGCTTCTTATATGAGCCCTGAACAGTTTGTTGGCGACGCCGTAGACCGCCGATCAGATATCTACAGCCTTGGTTGCGTAATATTCGAGACCCTGGTGGGAGCGCCACCGTTTCTAGAGCAGTCCTTTGAAGAATTACGCCATGCGCATTTAAACACACTGCCACCATCTTTAGAGGCACCCACCGGCATCTACTTCCCCCTTTCTATTCAAGCAATAATTGCAAAATGCCTTGAGAAGAAGCCTGATCATCGTTATCAGAGTGCCGCAGAGCTAGCCGCCGACCTAGAGCTGGCCCTGGCCAAGAAACCGCTACAGTATGCCTTAGAGCATTTCAAAGTGCTGGAAGAGGGACGTCGCTTCTCTCAGCCAAAAGACAAGTACCTTGATGCCGAACAATCTTCACCCCGCTCCGGCGCGAGCAGCCAAGCAGACGCGCAAAAGCGGACAGAACTTCCATTGCAAAGCCTGGCGCCAGATCTGAAGATATTTCTCTCAGCCTTGCTTGCGGTGGTTTTCTTGAGCTTCGCCGCTGTTTATCTCTTGCTCTTCAACCTAAGCAATGATTCAAAGAAGAACAGCAGACAGAGCAGTACTCATATTCAATCAAGTACAAGCACAAGTGCAAGTACAAGCAAAGACAAGGGAAAAAGAAAAGAATTGGTCGGCGACACTACTGGTGACACCACAAGCCGGGGTGCAGGCAACAACCTCACAAACCAGAGGCAGGATAATGCCTTAGAAAGCTCTGAGAGCCAGAGCAAAAGCCCCGAGAGCCACGATGCCGTTCTTCCGCAAGCATCACTCACCTCCGTGGCCCAGTTTGCCGTCTTGAAAGCTGCCGAGCAAGAGCCCTCATTCATTGCTATTCAGCCAATGCAAAATCCGAGCCAAATATCTCTAGAGAAACTGGAGAAACTAGAGAAAAACACCCTATTAATCAAACCGCTGAGCGACTCGACCCTAAACATAATATGCGCCGAGTTGCCGACCGAGAAGATAGGCGGCTTAGACATGACAGCGGTAAAGACAGCCGAAACCGAGCTGCGCTGGCTAACTGAAGCCTGTACCAAACAAACTCGCTATCTGCGCATACCGGTTGAAGCGCCCGGCGAAATCAGCAAATTCACCGAGCTACTGCCAAAATTTCAGAATCTACAATTTCTCATCTATCACGTCAATTCTCGGGCCAGCATGCCGGTTTCAGTACCTCCAGGACTAACCTATTTCGCCGTAGAGGGCGCCCATTTGCCGGGTATCAGATTATCCGATATCAATGAACGTCATCCCTCTAGAACCTATGGCGATCTGGTCAACAACAATCTTGTCCGAACAAAACTAAAAGCCATACCGACTTCGATAGAATTCATCAACTGCGAACTGAATGAGCGCACCTTTCACTTTCTTAGCCACAGTGCCAAGCTTGAGCGCCTAAGCTTGAAAGATTGCCGCCTGAAGGACTGCCCCATTGAAACAACTGCTATCTACGGTGTAAAGAGCCTGAAGATCATAGTTTCGGATGCACAGCTACCCGACTGGCTCAAACCCGAAGCACTGAGCAAAGCAGCCATCGCTCTGCCGGAAGAGCTTGAAATCGTGATGACCGCTTGGTCGGACAAGCAATGCCAAAAGCTAGACAAGCAGTACAGAGCATTTCATCCCCGCCTTAGGGACGATTCTCACAGGTTCAAAGTGACTCGGAGATAGTGCCAGTGACGATTTAGATAGGTTCAAAGTAACTCGGAGCTAGCGCCGTCTCGGGCTAGAAGAACCAAATCTGCGCCAGAAGATACTAAATCAGCACCAAATCGGCGCGCAGAAAATACCAAATCGGCGGCAAAACCCATCAAAAGCGAGGAATTGCAAGCCAATACGGGAATATATGCAAAAGCCGGAAAGAAGTCGGCACTAAGCTGCTAAGATGAATTTGGACGGTTTTGTGGACGGAGTTACCTAAATGCTGCTTAAAACTAGACAAGCTGTTCGCCCAGTCAGCAAATTGGACACCTATCGCCAAGGCGATGTACTCTTGCAGAAAGTCCCAACTTTGCCGGAGAACGCAATCGAAAAAGAATGCGAAGAGCGGGTGATTCTGCAGCACGGTGAAGTGACCGGACACGCTCATGCCATCAGCACTGAGTACGCAAAGATGTATACCGCCAAGGGACAACGCTACATAGAAGTAAAGCCCGGTGCCAGATTAGTTCACGAAGAACACGGTACAATCAATCTGCCCGAAGGCTATTATCGGATAATCCAGCAGCGGGAGTATGTGCCGGAAGCACCGCCCAGAGATGTCGTCGACTGAACTTAGAATAGAAAAACTCAATTCTAGACAACTGAAGTTGTTGGAAAAGTGCCGCGAGGAGTGGCGCCTAAATGGTCTCGGCAAGGGGCAAACCGACCGAGTCAAAGCGGAAGCCGCCATCAAGGCCGCATACCGAGCAGTAGGTTTAGCCGAACCTCGTGTCATTGTTTGGCTTAAGTCTCCATGGGCGGGCAACACAGCCTCGCGCATTTTAGAGAGCGATATAGACTGGCCTTATCACCTCAATACCGCCCAATTAGAAGTCTGGGATGCCGTTTGGAAACAATGCCCAAGACAACTTGAGGCAATCTCAGGTGAAGCGCACTGGAAAGAAGTGAGACGAAGCCTGCGCCTGAGCGCCGAAAAGAAAGTTATAGAGCGCGAAGGGGTCTTACTTGAGAAGTATCTGAAAGACCAGTTCGCCGAAAACATGGGAATCTATATTTGGCATTATCTGCGCAGCCTGGCAGGTGCTAATGTGTCCAAGAAACTACGCGAGGAGGCCGAGAATCAGGTAAAGTCAGCCATAGAAGGACGACTTTCGGCTCTAGCCGCCGAACAGATTTATCATGAACTAGTTCAACCCGTGCACTTACAAGTATGGAGCTATGTGGCTGAACCGCTCAAGCAGCGCATTCCCACCATGAGCGGCATTCTCGCTGGTCCTCAGAAATGGCAGATCAACTACGGCTTGCATGACTCTAGCTGGCTTTCTTATTATGACTTTGTCGATCGCCTCGGCATAGAAGGCACCACCCCACTGAAAGGACTAACCGACCTAGCACGCAACGCCGGCTGGGTCTGGGCTTACGAAAACCTTTGCATAATGACCGATCGCCCACTCGAAGTGCATCGCGACAATCGTTTCCGCATACACGCAGAAGATAAGATGTGCATGCGCTTTGGCGATGACTGGGGCTTGTATGCCTGGCACGGCGTGCTGGTTCCTCCTTATGTAATTCTGCTGCCCGAGCCGCTCACCTTTGATCTGATCGAGTCTGAGCCCAATGCTGAAGTGCGCCGCGTCTTGATCGAACGCTTTGGACTAGAAAACTACTTGCGCGAGGGCAAAGTAGTAAAGATGCATCAAGACAATGCCGGCATTCTATATCGCATGAATCTCGAATCGGACGAACCTATTATTGTTGTCCGGGTCAAGAATTCAACCCCAGAACCAGACGGCAGCATCAAGGAGTACTTTCTTAGGGTGCCGCCCACTATGCAGCGAGCCAAACAAGCGGTAGCTTGGACGTTCGGCTTAACCGAGGAAGAATACGATCCCCTAGTGGAGACCTAATTACTAATTGTTACCACTTCATTTTTGGGGTACTTGCCAAAACAGAGACGACCGGTCTATTATGTAGACATCAACCGGCTGAAAACTAAATGTTTGGACGGGGGATCACAGGAGGTAAGCATAATGAACACTGAAGATCAAAAATCTACCCCCCAAAAAGAAACCGATATCGGTTTATTTGCAGGGTCAAAAGATAACTTCGCCGATATTTGGCAAGGGCAGCTGAGCAAACGCACGCAGTCAAAGCTAGACAAACTAACCTTACTGAACAGCCTAAAAGCCAGCCTGGGATCCAACTTGGCCACCCAGACAAATCACAAATTTTTGGCCAACCACTAGACGACCGGTCCACTAAACCAAGCGAACATAGAAGTCCGCAGGGCTGCGATCTAAGCGCAAGAGCCCTGCCAGAAACAAGGATCAATCAAAATGATAGACAATGAACTATTCTCACTGGCGGTTTTAGCATTCATTCTCTGGATTATAGTTTCAGATCTGCGCGGTCAAAGCCAGATGGCAAGGAAACCGAAACAGAAGTCGACCGTACCCGTGCCAGCGCCGGCTTTTGCCCGCCTGCCAGAAAGAGACCATAAATAATGATTTCAATTAAGCGACGCGGCGAAACACGCGACAAACTTATTGAAGCTGGATTACAGCTCATGCTCGCCAAAGGCTACACCAACACGGGCATCCAAGAAATAGTAAATCAAGCTGGTGTGCCAAAAGGGTCTTTCTATCATTACTTTGATAGCAAAGAAAACTTTGCTCTAGCAATAATCGATAGCTTCGACCGCAATCATCTCTTGAAGATAAGGCGCCATCTCAGCTCAGTCGAAACTTCAGAGCAAAATGATTTCTCGGCTGGGCAGGATAATAAATCGCCTTACCGGTCAACCTCAAGGTCAATAACAGCCTCAACCTCAGGGTCAATAACAACCTCAACCACAAGCGAAAGAGCGCTCGATAGACTGCTTGCATACTTTCGCTCTGTAGTAGAAGAGAAGGGGGACTGTCCAAGCAAGAGCGGTTGCCTGATTGGTACACTGTCCCAAGAAATGTCTGGACAAAGTGAGCTTCTGAGAGCGAGACTAGCCCAAGCTTTAGATGGATGGCGCGCTGAATTCTCGCAATGCTTGAAACTAGCTCAGTCAGAGGGAGACGTGCGCCGAGACCTGTGCCCTATCGAACTTTCTGAAATTGTATTGAGCGGATTGGAAGGCGCCATACTGCGCAGCAAAGCAACAAATAGCCAGGCGCCGCTGCATTCATTCATAGAACTGCTGCCTAGACTTTTGCAAGCCATCTAGACTTTTGCAAGCCACCTAGATTTTTCAAGCTAACTAGACTTTTCAGACGCTTCGAAGCTATATCGACCTTTCGAAGATGTCTAAACTTCTGCGAGCCACTAGATTTGTCCATTAGAGCCAAACGACCTTCAACACAAAGATAGCTAGCTCATTGTTTTGAGAGCCTAATGCATATAAAATGCCTGTTTACCGCAACGCCCCGACCTCCGCTAGAGCGAGTAAACAATGCCCGAAAAAACTCTCAATTCAATACCCACGCCTCTCAGGCAATACGACCTGCCGTTTTGCTTTGAAGAAGGAGAGAGCACAGCGGCAAAAGACAGTTCAAATCAAGGCGCGGGCAAGTATGGAATCGTGGTCGAGAGTATCTTGCCTTTACAAGAGAAAGCCAACACATTCTGGTTAAAAGTAATGAGCGCCCATGGCATTGTCGAGGGAAAGCTGCATTTGCCTGATAAGCCAAGCGAAAAGCTCTTTGTCTTTCAGCCGGGCTTTCCCGGACGCGGCGCCGCCGACTTTGAAGCACTGCATCTAAAACGATTTCTAGAAGAAGGACATGTTGTCTTCACTCCTCGCCATAACGGCAGCCGGCTGACTGGAAAGTTTTCAGACCGTTACATCTCTTGCCCCGAAAGACAAGAATTGGCGAAACGAAATGGACAAGATGCCATCGGCGTGAACCCGATTTCGCCGCTCAGCATCTGGCTGGACGAGCCTCGGACAAACATGGAAGTGCTTAGCCCTTGCTTTAGCGAAACAGTCTTCTATGGACACTCATTCGGCGGCCTCGCCACCATGCACTCGGCTTGCAATTATTTCGAAGACAATGGGCCCGGTTCAATCAAGCGGCTTGTGATCATGGCGGGAGCGACTGGACGCATACGCTCTCAGGCAGACCACATCGTCAAAATGTGGTCTGAACATCTCGATACTGAATACATAAGAGAAAGAGTTGTAATCGGCGACGCTGCTAAAAACCTCGAAACACTGAAAGCGGCGTACCAAGCCATCCACAATAACGCGAGTAAGATACCAGCCGCAGTGGACATAATCTTTCTTCATCCCTGGGGTGACACCGCCGACAGTATCGACGAACTGATCGGTGTGAACGAGCCTTTGGAAATGATATTGAGCCTCGGACGAGGCACCCTCATAATCGACACCACCCAGAAAGCCAACGCCGCCCTCGAGCAGTTAGCCCATGACATGGTCGACCTCTCTACCGAAGCTATGCTAAAGATTAGTGATCCTCATTGGCAGCCGGCATCACAAATTCTAAAGCTTACCTCTGCAGGTTTATAGGGCGATAGACAAGTTTTTGATAGTAAGCTATCATTTCCTCACAAATAGAAGTGCGGCCCTCTATAGCGCGGTCAGGCACGGTTTAGCTTAGGCGGCCGCGACCACAACCGGCTGGATTCGGCGCGCCTTCAAGGAGGAAATGATGCCGGAAAACGAACAAAGAAAAGTTCCAGTCACTGTTCTAACAGGCTTTCTCGGTTCAGGGAAGACAACCTTACTCAATCGTATTCTCACTGAAAACCACGGCAAGCGCATTGCTGTTATCGAAAACGAATTCGGCGAAATAGGCATTGACGACGCCCTGGTTGTTCAATCAGATGAAGAAATATTTGAAATGAACAACGGTTGCATCTGTTGCACCGTCCGCGGTGACCTGATCAGAATACTCGGCAATCTCATGCGTCGCCGTGACCGCTTCGATTATATTCTGGTCGAGACCACCGGTCTAGCCGATCCGGCGCCCGTGGCGCAAACCTTCTTTGTCGACGATGAAGTGCACGAACTTCTAGAGTTAGACGGCATCGTCACAGTTATAGACAGCAAACATGTTCTGCTCCATCTAGATAGCAGCCCAGAATGCAAAGAACAAACCGCTTTCGCCGATGTCATCCTTTTAAACAAGACAGATCTGGTCAGTACTGAAGAGTTGGACCGGCTAGAAGAAAAGATCAGAGCCATGAACGCTATGGCTAAGATTTTCAGGAGCAAAGACGCCGCCGTCGACATGGATAACATCCTCAATGTCAAAGGCTTCGACCTCGATAGAGCGCTGGCGGTCAAACCGACTTTCTTGGAACCAGAGTACCCCTTTGAATGGGTCGGACAATACGAACTGGACGATACCTGCAAACTAGAACTGCAAGACGGGCCGGACCCGAGCATGAACATGCTGCTTATGGAATATCAGGGCAGCAAGCCTTGCGAGGCGATCCTAAAGGGCATGGCGGAACAGGCGATGAGGCAGTTCTCTCACGAGAAGACAAAGCTCAAGCCTGGTGAGTCACTGAGCAGAATCGATCATGTCTACGAATTGAACTTGAACACGCCCGGCACTATGACCTTCAATTTCGCAGTCAAAAAAGGCATCTACGCTGTTTTCACCCAACATAGACCGGAAGAGTTTCAGATGGCTATAAAGACGAATTCAGGTGAGCAGGCACTTAAGCCCCGAGCAGAACACGGCTTTGAAGCCGGGCATAGTCACGACAACGAAGTCAGCTCTGTTGGTATCGAATGTGATGGCGATATCAACCATATCAAATTTAATGAATGGCTGGGCTGCCTGCTTAGAGAAAAAGGCGCGGACATTTTCAGAATGAAAGGCATCGTCAGCGTAGCAGGCGAAGATCAACGCTTTGTCTTCCAGGGCGTGCATATGCTCTTTGATGGTCGCCCTGATCGACCCTGGTTGGACGAAAAACGCATCAACCAGGTCATCTTCATCGGACGCAATCTAAACAGAAATGAACTAGTGGAGGGATTCCAGAAATGCCTGGTGAAAGAACCACACTTGAGCCGCAAATAAGAGAAATGGCGCCGCTCTGGCGCACCGGCCTCGACGACTATGTCAATGAAATCAGCTTCTCGCCAAACGGTGATCTACTGGCGGCAGCCGACGCCTCCGGAGCCATAAGTATTATCTCTTTGGACGACGGCAAGCTTAGAGGGAAGTGGCAGGCCCATCAATTGGGAACCCTCAAAGTACAATGGTCAAGGAGCGGTAAATACCTGGCATCGGGCGGACAAGATGCCAAACTGATCGTTTACGACAGCAAAGATTTCAGCCGGGTGGCTGAAATGAGCTTGAGACGAGGCTGGATAGAGAACTTGCTCTGGCACAGGAAAGACGATCTGCTTTTGGCAGCTTGCGGGAAACAAGTGAAACTCTACAGTTTCGATGGTCATCTCATTCAAGATTTCGTCGAACAAAAGTCGACAATTTCAGACCTTGTCTGGCATCCGCAAATTCCGGACATGTTCGCCACAAGCGGCTACAGCCAAGCCACCATCTGGCACGTCGGGCAGGATAGCCCAAGACGAACCTTGGCTTGGAAAGGCTCGATACTGAAGATTGATTACAGCCCCAACGGCAAAGTTCTAGCTGCCGGGTGTCAGGACAGCAGCGCCCATGTCTGGCTTCTGCCAGGCGGCAGCGACCTGCGCATGGACGGTTATGCCACAAAAGTAAAAGAACTGACCTGGGACAGCGATTCGACCTTTCTGGCTAGCGGCGGCGGACCGCAGGCGGTTATCTGGGATTTCAGCGGCAAGGGTCCAGCGGGCAGTAAACCTGAGATGCTTGCCGGGCACGATGGCTTCATCTCGGTACTGAAATTTGCACCCAGCGGGCTGCTGCTGGCAAGCGGCGGGCTGGACGGCCTTATATTTATTAGAGACTTGAGCTATCTCAAAAAACGCAAAGCCCAGCCGGCCCCATGGCTAGTCCATCATCAAGAAGGAGCGGAAGTCTCTTGCCTCAATTGGCGAGGCGCTCTGAGCCTGGCGGCAGGGTACTCAGACGGAACAATTGCATTCTTCCAGATAAAATAACCTGACCGAAGCGTGAAACCATGGCAAAATAGACATTGCTTGTCGGACAGGGGTATCTGTCTTGACAATTTAGGCAATTGCCGGATCCGATTCACGTGAGGCGACCTGTAAAGATGGCTCCTGAAAAGAAGAAAGAAGAAAGATTCACCCGTGATTCACTCTTCAAGGAAAAGCTCTCCGACATCAGAAAAGCAGAACGCAAAAAGACTGAAGAGACTCGCAAGGTCTTGAATGCACAGTCTCAACTTGCTTCCACCAAGACAATCATGCCTCCCGAAGGTGAAGTTAGTACCGGACGCGATCGTCATCACCTGATGAAAGACCCGAAAACCGGACTTTATTCCGAGCGCTTCATCAGGCGCGTATTGAAGGAAGAAGTAAAGAGAGCGAAGAGATACAAAAATCCGCTCGGCATAATTGTAGGCAACATAGTCAACCTAGATGAGATCGAGCGTGCCGGCGGACCAATAGCCCGCGCTGCCATTGAAGTCGAGTCTTCTCGAATTCTGCAAGAGTGCATCCGCGACGTTGATGTACCAGGCGTGCTGGAAGACGGAACTTACATGGTTATTTGCCCTGAAACCGGCGAGGTGGGCTTGCACATAGTAATCGAGCGCCTATTGAAAAGATTGAACTACAACCAAAAGATCAATCTCAAAACGACCTGGGAACCAACCTTCTGTTTCTGCGCAGCTGTTTTCGGCACCAGCTTGAACAACGCCGAATTTATGCTCAATGCCGCCCACGAAAGACTCACTCTTCTTTCGCTAGAAACGAAGGCCGAAATGGAGAATACAGTCAAAGAAGAGAAATGGTAGGGAGCCGAGTGGCAATCAGCCACAATCTAAGGCGATTCTTAAAGGGAACAAGCTAAGGCAATGCTTCAAGGCAATTGTATAAGGCGCTAAATCAAGACAATAATTTAAGGCGATAATTTAAAGCAACGTTTCAAGGCAACGTTTCAAGGCAACGTTTCAAGGCAATGCTTCAAGGCAATACTTCAAGGCAACATTTCAAGAACAAAATCAAAGACTGAAAACAAAACGGAGAATCGACAAGTGATGCAGATCGAGATTGGCTTGAGCGAAGCCCAGAGAAAAGAAATCGCCGATGGACTGAGCAAGCTTTTGGCGGATACTTACACGCTTTATCTGAAGACCCACAATTTCCACTGGAATGTCACCGGTCCGATGTTCCAAACTCTGCATTTGCTTTTCGAACAACAATACAACGAATTAGCTCTAGCTATCGACGTTATAGCTGAGCGCATTAGAGCGCTTGGACACAAAGCCCCGGGCAGCTATGCAGTCTATTCCAAATTGACATCGATTCAAGAAGAGACCGGTCACCCCAGCGCTGAAGAGATGATTCACCAGTTGGTGAAGGGACAGGAAACAGTTGCGCGCACAGCTAGAGAGCTACTTCCAACTTGCAACAAATGCGATGACGCCCCCACCGCAGACCTCCTCACACAGAGAATGGAAATTCACGAAAAGAATGCCTGGATGCTGCGCTCCCTGTTAGAGAAGTAACCCTGCTAGAGAAGTAACCCTGTTAGAGAAGTAACAAGACTTGGTCTCGGCTCACAATTGACTGTGCGCAATGGGGGAACTCCCCCCTCACGGCAAAAGCAGGCCCTTGCGCAATTCAGCCAACAAACTGATAATGAATTAACAAATCGCCGCAAACGACAGCGCCACTATCACCGGTGGCTGCCTAAGTTCGCGCAATTCTGAACCAGCGCAAAAACAATATCCCGAGCCGCAACGCACAAGTCCATTCTTTAATTGGTAATGGCTGTAATTGGTAATGGCTGTAGTTTGTAGTGACTGTATTTGCAGATGCAGTGAATTTCAGCTACTACGATTTGTAGTGGCTGTGATTTAGAGCTAATGCGATTTGCAGTGGCTGCGATCTGTAGTGGCTGTGATTTAGAGCTAATGCGATTTGCAGTGGCTATCACTCTTGCACAGTGCAGCTACTCTGCGCAGCACATCTCCCATGTGCAGCAAACACTGCACGCAGTACAGATACTGCATACGGTGCCGCTTCTGCGTGCGGACGATACGCCATGAACGGTACAAGTGTTGCGTAAGATGCGGCGACTTCCGGAGCCCTCAGCAGCAATGGCTTCTCCCAAAGTGAATCGTCATCACTGTGAATTGTTCTTACAGCACGTTCTTCTACGATTGAGCTTTTCTTAAAACAGACTTTTCTTAAGGCAAACTTTCTTTCAGGCAAGCCCTCTTTTAAACAAATTTTCTTTCAGCTGCGCAGCAGTCTCGATCAGCTCTTCTCTATCAGCTCTTCTTCAAGCACTTATTTTGCACTCTCTTATCTTTCAACCTGAGGAATATTCTTATGCAAACCCAAGAGAAAGATCTCTCCGACCAAAATGCATTGCCGCCGGAACTGAATGCCGGTGGCTCCAGCCCGCTACTGAGCGGTTATGATGCAGGACCGCAGAGATTCACTACCGAGCCATCATATTACCTAGCCCTAGCAGCTGTGCTCATCGGCACCTATGCCTGTTTCTCCAACGATCTCAAACTATTCTTTTTAAGTGCGGCAGCCCTTGCAACTCTCACAACGGTATTATATATAGCGGCTGAACGCTTCATTTTCAGAGGCGTGAAAGAGCTAAACGAATTCAGAGCACCGTTCGAGGGAGTCTTTGTTCTGGCACTCGGTTCTGTTATGCCGGGACTAATTCTAGGTGCCTGCTCACTTAGTTGCCTGACGGACAAACAAGGCGGCAATATCTTCACCGAAGCCTGCAAGATAGGCTTTCTGCTCTCGGTCCCCAGCTTCAACTTTATTGTCTGGAAATCTGTGCGCAAGGGCTATCTCAATAGACCCAGACTAACTGCCCTCATGAACGGCTTTGCAATAGGCTCGACTGCAGTCTGGTCGATGATTCTTCTAAACCTACAATTCAATCCAGAAAACGTCTCATACTGCAAATTCGGCTGGATGCTTCTCATCACCCTGTCACCAATAATGCTCATCGCGTCTGTCCTACTGGGACTAGATCTCTGGCTCAAATCGGCAAGCAATATTAGACGCATAACTGTCTCTTTCAGCCTTACCGGAGCTCTGCTTGCGGCGATGCTATTGTCTGCCCCCTACATCAGAAGCCAGTATATACAAGGACTCATCGATACAGTCAAGAACTTCAACGGTATAGAGGGAGAGGAAGGCGCTGAGAGCGCGGCGAAACTGAGCCACCTAAGAAAGCTAGCTAAAGATGAAGACTTGCTCCCGGCAATCTATCCCCTCGGAGGGCTAGACCTATCCAAGTTGCTCATTAAGCAAAGAGGAATCGATATCGACAATCCACGAGAGGCAGATTTTTACTTCACCCTAACCAGCAGGCACCCGCAAACTGCAAAGTTAGACGAGAGTACAGACAACAGGGTCTATCAGCCCACCGACGGTCTAGTCATAACCGACTCTCAGTTTCATTCATCGGTTGACACTCCCAGCTTAACGAGTACGGTCGAATGGGATCTGCGAATGCTAAATCAGACAGAAACTGACGCCGAACTATTTGCGCACCTAAATCTGCCGCAGGGCGCTGTGATCAACAGGGCAACTGCCTGGGTGGACGGCAGCTCAAGAGAGTGCGTCATCAGTCAGACAGAATTAGCTCCTGTGAATTATGCGCCGGCAAGTCGAGCCCACTTAGACCCACTAATCATCACGCAATCTAAACCCAACAGCGCCGACCTAAGCTTCTACCCGGTAGCTCGTAATGGCGGAAATTCAAGGCTAGTTCTCAGCTTCAATATTCCGCTAAGAGGGGTCAACCAAGATAGCTGCGAGTTGCCCTTGCCCGACATAGACGATAGCAACTTTAAGACCCCGAAAAGGCACAAGATGACAATTTCATCAACAAATAGGTTGTTAGCCAAACCTAATGGATTAAATCATGCCGTAACCATCACAAAAGAGAGTAGCTATCTAATTTCAGGCATCATCAAAAGCGATAACGTCGCCCTATCGAGCTCAAGCGACAACGGTACCAGCAAATCTACCGCGGACGCCAAATCGATAGATACCAACATCAAGATTGAAAAAACTGACACTTCTCAAGGGAGATGCATTCGATTCGAAAGAAAAATCAGCCAAGCACCGATCACAATTAGAGATCCATTTTCCAAGAACCCTATATACATAACTCAACGAGAGTTAGTGATAAAGAGGCCTCCGACACGAGAACTCGCACTGGTACTCGATACTTCATCTTCAATGAAAAACCATGCCGCTGCAATCAAGGATTTACTGCGAGATATTCCCGAATCACTGCCCGCTGCAGTTTACTTCACTGCATATGATGAGGTCGAGAAAAAGCAAAGAGTGATAAGAGAGCAGCCCAAACCTGTGATTCAGATTCTAGAATCTCTCTATAAGGAAGGTGGCGAAGATAATGCAGCCGCCGTCAAGCTCGCTCTAGAAAACACCTCAGAGACTCAAAACAATACAGTGATCTGGATTCATGGACCGCAGCCCCAGTTCAATCAGTCTCTAGCGAATGAAATGCTGGAATTGGCACACCCCATCAAGCTTCTGGATTATCAGATCTCAGGATTGAAGTCGAATCTTCCAGAGAAACTCCAAGAACTCGACTACTCTCACAAATTGTCATATGAAAGAATCGAAGTCAATAAATCTGGCAGCATGCTGAAAAACCTTGAGCAAGTATTAGCAGGCAATGCAGAAACGACAACTATTGAAAGGAAGACTTCCTCGAAGAATAGTGGAACAATTACGTTCGCTCAAAATGAGAGACTCGCTGCTCAAATTGCCCAAATCTGGGCAAAGGAAGAATGCGAAAGGCTAGAAAAGCAAGGCGAATCGAAGGAAGCTCAAAGACTCGCGCTAGCACACAGAATCGTTTCAAAAGACACAGGAGCTGTTGTTCTTGAAAATCCAAGACAATACAAACAACACAGAATAGCGCCAAGAATCATCAAACTCACAAACCCAACAACAACATCATCATCAGGAGCTCGATACGGCGGAATAATCGGGCAAGCAGTCGATCCTCGCTATGGACAGTCAAATATGGTCGGAATGCTAGCGGACTATGGCTATGACACAGCTAGAGATATCGTGCGATTCCTTTCAGCAATTGCGCTAATCATCGGTGTTGGTTTAGCTTTCGGTATTCTCAAATCAGCTAGTTCTGTAAAGCCCAAGCTGCTCGTAAAGGCAGTGGCAATTGCTCTGCTACTGCCCGTAGCGGTTCATGTGCTTGGCACTTGGGCGATCAACAACTACGGGGGGCTTGGAGGAGGACTCTAGAGCGAACGCACTAACAAAAAGTACCCTAAAAAAAAGGAGCCGATATCGGTTCTTTTTTTTAGTCAAACAGAATTTATAAAATTGCGCCAAAACATTTGAACTTTTTCGCCTCAAATTACGTCTTTAAGAGTAGAAAGTTCACCGAGGCACTGTTGATGAAAAGAGATGCCAATGAAGAAGCGAAGGCTAGGATTCATGCCATTGTCGACCTGGATACCTACAGAACAAGAAGACAAGAACTTCTCAACAACTTCAACAAGGAGTTCCCAGACGATAGCGCTTGCTGGATAGCTGTGATATCAGAACTGAAAGAAGCTGGACTATTAGACTGTAGACGCTGCTATGGCTCAGAAATCGAGATTTCCAAGACTTTTCGAACCTTTGTCTGTTTGCAATGCAAGAAGAAACATCAGCTAACTGCCGGCACCTACTTCCACGGAGTTCGTCGCATTCGAGCATGGCTATTTGCGATATGGACAATAGACCAAAGTTTCTACGTCAGCTCAAACTGGCTATCTAAGGCGCTATGCTTGTCACAATCAGCATCACTCCACATTCTGAAAACGGCACTAGTTGTGACCGAACGCGCGCAGGTTGAGCTATCAAAAGATACCTTTCCAACTTTTAAATTTCGCAATTTCTTCGACAAAAGATCTTTATTGACGGCAGCAAACACTAAGCCAAATGAAGAACTTGCTGCAGATGAAGCCGAGAGCGATGCTTACAAAAAAGATGACAATGAAAGAGACTCCACAAAATGGAGTCAGACCAGAACTCAACAAAGTAAAGCGAAGGCTGCAACAGGCCGACATAAAGACAAGAAGAAGAAGGAGAAGAACTCCAAAAATAGCGGACAAAAGGAATCACTCGCGGAAGGCGAACTGCAAAGAGGTATTCTAAGCATACTGCGAAGCGCTGACAGAACCGTAGACGATTTGATTGAGGAGCTTGGGCACAGCAGTAGAGATGTGCTGTCAGTCCTCACTGAACTAGAATTTGATGGCACCATTATCTGCAAAGCTGGAGGGAAAATATCCTTAGCTCCAGCCAGACCAGAGCAAGGCTCGCTAGCAATCGAAGTCTTCCCAGCAAATCTAATAATAGAGGCAAAGAAAGAAAATGCGGCTTCGATTGAATCCGTCGACACCGCAATTGTATTCAGAATAATCGCTAAACGTCGACTCATCGGACTCAGTAGAAAGTACATGTCTCTCTATTTATCCGCTTCAGCAGAAATAGTTACAGCAACATCTTCCTCCAGAATGCTCTCATGTTGCGTAGCCAATGGCTATATCGGATCAAGATACCTCAAGAGGTATTGCTCTGGACAAACCTTGACTCTGGCAAAAACAAAAACGGTATACTGCAAATAGACCAATAGTTCAATGGCTAATCTAAATGAAACCCCTTAAGACAATCATAGTTCTCTTCTCTATGATCTCTATTGCGATGCAACCGTCAGCCGTTGCTGCGGAAAGAGCTCAGCCTAGAGTTGAATTCTTCGAACCAACAATAGAAACCAGCTCCAAGCAGCCATCAAAGAAGCTACCATGCTTAGTTATTCTGCACGGTTCTGGCGGGCTGGACAAAGAGGGTGGTTTCTTTAGGGAACTAGCAAAGTCTCTCTCCCAAGGTGGAAGAATCTGTGCAGTGTTGCACTACATGGACATTACCAGGCAATCTTCCGCAAGCCAAAGCGATATGGGAAAGAGTTTTGGGATTTGGTCCGCAGCGATTCAACGCTCACTTGCTCGATTATCCGAGGATCCTCGAGTTGACCCCAAGCGAATCAGCCTGCTAGGACATAGCCTAGGAGCACAACTGGCGCTTGATATTGGCAGTCGAGACAATAAGATTATCTCGGTTGTTAGTTTGTCTGGCTCTTTGGTTCGTCCGATTAAGCAAATAAAGAAAATGCCTCCAGTTCTGATTATTCACGGGGCAAGAGACTCAGTTGTACCAATCTCAAAGGCGAAGGAACTGCGCAATCGCCTGAAGGCAATTGGCTGTCAGCCTACTGAAGAGATATTTCGGTATTCCGACCATTCTCTTTCAGGAATATCTTTCGAGACCTTGACTGAGTTAATCGCCAAATTCCTACATAAAATAGAAACATAAGCTCAGAGGCAACCCTATAGCAATTACTATCAGCTCGAAAGCTAAAGCAAAGAATCAAAAAAAAATAAACCGATATCGGTATTTTTTTTGCGGAGACTTCCACACTCTTTTTGCTGAACAATCTTGCTTAGCGCCGCCTATGAAGAAAAGCTCTAGCACGCTCACTTTACGAGGATTACAAGAGATGGGACGGACTGCATCATGAATCCCAAAACGAATAAAGTAGCCCCAATGTAACCCATAGTGCGTCCCGGCAAGTTATCAGCGTACCACTCAATCAAAGGTATTAGCGAGCTTGTCAAACCGGTTGCCATCGCTATCGTCAAACTAAGACGCAGCACACGCTCGCCCATGTGACCTAGGTCATGTTGCAGGAAAGCAGCAATAAATCCAACGCTAGCAGCAAGTCCACCCAACACCAAAGATAGGCAAAGTTTCCGATAGCTAAACGAAGGTTTCTTGCCAACTTCGTAGAAGAATGCAGGAGTCAACTTTAGCCGTGGCAATAAAAAAGCTGCCGCAAAAACTACCGGAACTAATCCGAATGCCACGAAAGAAAGTTTCTCATACCAGGCTGCAAGGAAAAGACCAGTTGAACGAATCAGAGCGAGTGAAAATAGAAATCTCTTTGTCTCATTTTGCCCGCGTCCGATTCGCTCCAGATGCAACCCTAATGCAATTCCCAATCCGGCTCCCGCTAGGAGCCCGAACTTGAGTCCCATCGTGGTGCTAATTGACAGCACAAGTATCAGCGTATAGGTGACACATCTGGTCAAAGTGCTAAGCGGACCTTTATCACCCCCCAAAAGATCGTATGCGAGGTACAAGCCGCCGATCAGATCCATAGTCATTCCGGTCAAAGTGATCTGTGCGCTCAGTTGCTCATTTAGTACCATATTTAGCCGTCCCGCTCAAATCTTTCAAGCGCTCTCTAAAGAGACTAATGTCTTCATTGAATAACTCCTCTCCTTGGGCATCGGTGTAAACCAGCCGGGGAACGTGACTAACCTTGTAACGCTCTGCCAGAGCTCGCTCCTCCGCACTAGCTTTGTCTTGAAACAAAACCTTGCGATAATCGAGCGATGGAAACTTTGCACTCAGGCTGCAATAAATCGGCTCAAAAGCCTCACAGGTAGTATTATCCGGCGAATAGAAGTAAAGCACTCTAAAATAAACTTTCCGGGAACTGTCCACACTCTTCGATGAAGGAGCATTGCCAAGAGACGACGCGGAACTGACAACTTTCCGCTGAGACAAAGCCTCCTTTGAGCGCCCCAAACCAAGTTCTTTTCCTTCAACCAAACCGCTATCTAGTCCATTGCCGGCTTTAGAAGGTAGAGACGCACCGTCACCAGAATCTGGAGAAGTGGATTGGTCTCCCACTCGCATCGACTTCCCCACAGCAGGATCCTCATTAATGACTGATTCCAAATTTTTCTCACTGTTTCTTTGAGCAGCTACTTCTGCTCGCGCAGCGGCAAGAAGAGTTCGATAGTCGTTATCTGCACCTGATCTAAGAAGCTCGGCTTCACCAGCCCGTTTCGGATTGATAAAAGTACCGAGGGCCCTAGCAGCGGATCTTCTTAGATTGGCATCCCGAGCGGATGATGCCACCCAAGCGAACTGCGCTCTTGCCATAACGTTCTGCTTGAGCGCTTGATATACAAGCCCCAAGTAATAACGCGTAGAAGCATCATAAGGAGACTTTCTGGCAACATTCTCAAGAATCCGTTTTGCCTCTCTGTAGTCGCCTCGATTGTAGAGTTCTATACCACTACTCAAAGTTTCCGCCGCAATAGAGCTAGCCGGTTCTACCGAATTGGAATTGCCACTGTTCAAGTTCTGGTTTTTCAAATCAGCTTTTGAATCAACCACTGCTCCATCGTTGGGCTCACTAGCGTTCGCAAATAAAAAGCTAGAGTGCATCACCAGAACGAAAAATCCAATTAGCCTAAATGCGTGAGCGAGGTGGAGGCTTGAAAATCTCAATAGCGTAGCCCTTACCGAGAATAGCCATGATTTAACTGCCATTGAGACATGTTTCCTATTACCTTTGGGAAAGGGTAAACCAAAGCTCTTCTCGCTTCGCAATCTAGACTCCTTTGTTACAGCTTGAGACAACTTACACTCACAGCAATGAAATTGGTCTGGATAAGCCCCAGTTGGAACCGCGAAAAGCCAGTAAGATGCCTGACCATCGAGATCTTAACATCTAAAATCATGAATCTCGGATTTAAGTTTCATCCCTGAATTCTGGCAAACAGTGGCGCGAGCTTCGAATGCTCAGAAAGCCGGATGGGTCCAAATAGAACCATAGTCAGAATGATTATCACGGCTAAGTCGAAAACCACAGAATGATAGAGAGCTGGCAAAATGAGTGAGTCTTTCTTTCTATATAGCCACGAAAGTAAGAATCCGACGCTCAGAACACAAACAATCGCCAAAGGCACAAACGTCTGAGCGACAAATAGTCGCACCACCAGAAAGTGCCAAACGGCAAAAGCGACGTTTGTCCAAATTCCGGCTGGACTCAGCACAGGCTCTCGCTCGTCGCAAAGCTCGTTTAGAACTACACCCCGCCAGAATAACTCCTCTAGAACTGGATTCACAGTAAGGAAATAAAGGCTCAAAGGAATGAACCAACTCAACTTGAATCCTCTGTCAATCAAGCTCTTTAATGCTAGCTCTCTATCGACAAGAAAATCACTCAAAAGTCCATAGGCTATCCACGTAAAGAGCGAAAAGCCAATGCTGCTCAGGAGCAGAACAATCAAATCTGTGCGCGACGGCAGTTTGAGATGTTCCTGCCAATGATGTCGATTCAATAAGACGGCAGGCAAGAGGCAGAACCCATGATAAAGCAGAAAGGACAAACCGATATCTTTAAAATGGTGCAAGCCAATGGCCAGAAAGAGCCAAGGCGAAAGGGACCAGAGAAACACAAGCATCTTTCTTTTTGAAGAGCTATTCAAGAAGCTAAAGACTGCCATATGGTCGCCTGGGCCGATAAGATAAGAGTGAAATCAAGAGAGACCGAATATAGCACCAGCAGCTAAAAAATCAATGGCTCAAGACCCGCAGTGCACGAGAAAGTTTCTTGAAACGACTGGAAATCTTCTTCATTCGAACCAAAGATTCAAGACAAGTGCAATACTTCTGCGGAAATTTCTCGAGCATCGCTTGGCGGGCCGATAGACCCAGTTCTCTTACTGCGCATACTTCGTGAGCTCTGAGAATCTTGAATACCGCGGCAACCCGCTTAAAAGCGAACCCCCAATCTCCAGCTGTGACAGGCTGGGCCGCCCCGAGGTCCTCGGGACAATGGGGTACCCCAGTTCTAAAGGCGAAATTTAAGTTTACGACCTCAGGAATAAACCGATATCGGTTTATATACACCCCCTGAAACTGCGCGCCTGAATTTACAGCTCCGTCAGCCAAGTCAATTAGAAGAACGCCAAAGCCCCACACATATAGCCTTTTCAAGCCAAAATCCTTGAAATAGCAAGTACATTTTGCCTTATCGGCAACCCTAACCTGGCTGTAACCAAGAGAGAGCAACCTATTCGGCTCAGCTTTTACATCTTGTCCAAATAGCCACAATTCTTGATGAAGGACCCCTAAGGTAGCCTCCTTCAGTTCAATCTCTTGCTCAAGTATGCGAGCAAAGTCAGTTTGAAAGTTTGCTTTTGCAGCCTCAGGCAGCTTGCTCACTATCCTTTCCGTATTCGGCATTAAGTCTTGAAACATAGGCGCTAAAATCCCGAAAACTAGCCGCTTGATCACCAAACCGCCAGTGAAGAGCGGCTCTCAGAAGATATGGCTCAGCCGATAGGTCCAGACAGATAGCATCTGTAACCGCTTCTATTGCCTGGGCTCCAAAACCAAGGTGAGTTAGACACTCGGCCTTGCCCAGATATGCTTCAGCGTGCTCCGAATCCAATTCAGTAGTCTTGTCGAAATCCATAAGCGCTTCTTCAAACCTATCTAGAGAAGCCAAGATTACTGCGCGACTGTAAAATGCATCTGCGAAATCAGGCGCTATGTCACATGCCTTCTCGAAGTCTGATAGAGCCTTGTCGGGCTCTTCCAAAACCTCAAAAACCAAGCCCCTCCCATAGTAAGCATCTGCCTGACGCGGGTCTAAGTCTATTGCCTTACTATAATCTGATATAGCTTCTTCAAAAAATTGCTCTGCTGCCAAAAGTTGTGCTCTCGCGAAGTAAGCACCAGCCAATTGATCATCAAGCTCTAGGGCGAGAGTAAGATCATCCACAGCTGGTGCCACTATATTGAGTTCGGCATAAGCAAGACCTCTGAAATAGAAAGCTTCAGCACATGCAGGCGCATATCTGATCTTTTCTGAAAAGCTGTCCAGAGCTTCTTCAAAGTTGTTCTGAAGGAAATGAACACGACCTAAGTGATAATAACAATCATGCAGAACTGGATTAAGCTCTAAGGCTATTCTTAGATGAAGCAGCGCTTTGTCAAACTTTAGGTCTCGTATATAAGACTCAGCAAGGCGACTGTGTTTCAATGCTTCTTGCAAACATTTTTCGGCAGCGCGTCTAGGTTCTATGAAATCCTGGCCTTTGACACGGTGATATTCTGATTGTTCCACTTGCCGTGCATCAATGTCGTCAATCATGACTAGCTATTGCCGCTGAAGGGCAAAAGACCGATGGCTCTTGCTCTTTTGATGGCTTTGGTAATCATCCGCTGATTAGTTCGACTGGTGCCGGTAATGCGAGCCGGCAGAATCTTGCCGCTCTCGCTAAGAAACTTGCGCAACAAATTCACATCTTTATAGTCAACAAATTCAATCTTAGCGGCAACCAGGGGATCTGACTTGCGTCTCTTGGGCATGGCTAAACCACTATCGCGTCCCGATTTCTTATTCACATTCTTCTCCTATTTTCTTGGCACTACCGTCTATTTGGCAGCAGCGGCTAAAAGTTCGTTGGCATGCTCGTGCAACAATCTTATGTTCCAATTCGGAAAGGGATCCGACAGCTCGGACCAAGCAGCCCGCCCAGCGTTCATTTCTACTTCATCGAGAAGGCAAGAATCAAAGCGTTTGCGCAAATCACTTTCATCCATGTCGATTCCTATCAAGACTAGCTCTTGTCTCCGGTCGCCAAAAGGCTCGGTCCAATTCTCGTCTATGTCTCTGCGCAGCAAAGAATCAACAGGCCAAAGCTCTTTCGGCATTGCAGCCCAGAACATGCCACCCGGCTCTATTCGGCAAGAACCGCCAGCCTGTGACCACTCAATTGAATAGTCCATTCGACTTGCAATCCACAAAAATCCCTTAGCGCGAAGCACTCCTTGCCACTCTTCAGCCAATAGCTGCCTCAATCTTTCTGGATGAAAAGGCACTCGCGCTCTATAGACAAAGCTCTTTATGCCATATTCTTCCTTTTCACTCTTTTTCTGCGCCAATCCGGCTCCAGAACGTAGCTCCTGCATCCAGCCAGGGGCTTCCGCCATTCGATCAAACTGGTATAAGCCGGTGTCTAGTATCTTCTCGCTGCTCACAACGCCAAAGCGTGCTCGCACAATTCTTGCCGAAGGATTCAAATGCTTGATTATTTGAGCCAAACGAACTACAGCGCTCTTGTCCACCAAGTCAAGCTTGTTCAAAACAATTACGTCGGCGCACTCAACTTGATCAACAAGCAGGTCTGAAACTGTGCGCTCGTCGACATCAGACAAAGCCATGCCTCTCTCTTTCAAACTCTCGCTGGCGCTGTACATCTCTAGAAAATTGAGCGCATCGACAACGGTTACCATAGTATCCAGACGTGCGATGTCGCCAAGAGAACGACCTTCAGCATCAGTGAAAGCAAAGGTCTCGGCCACCGACATAGGTTCAGAAATGCCTGTCGACTCGATCAATAAGTAGTCGAAACGCCCCTCCAGTGCTAACTTTGAGACTTCAACCAGCAGGTCTTCGCGAAGCGTGCAACAAATGCAACCATTAGTCATCTCAACCAGGCGCTCTTCCGCTCGGTTCAAAAGAGACCCATCCCGCTGAAGCAGTTTGGCATCTATATTCACTTCGCTCATATCATTGACAATCACCGCGACCTTCAGACCATCCCGGTTGTTCAAGATATGACTCAATAAAGTAGTTTTACCGGCACCTAGGAAACCCGAAAGGACCGTCACAGGCAGCTTTTTGAAATCGGCGTTTACGCTCAAGAGAAAATCTCCCCAAAATTCAACGCAAGCGCACCGTAGCCGCAATCGGGAGGACTATCTCCAAACTAATGCAGACCGTTCTAATGTTTGAGCACATCGAAATGCCGCCATCTGGGGCGACTACGACACGCATTGCGTTTTACTGATAATAGGTTCGCATTACCACTTGTGTCAAGTCCGGTTGTCATTATTCTTATTCTGGCAAAGTCCTCAAAAGGCGCTTAGGCTAGAATTAGTCACATATTGCCGGAGGCAAAAAAATTCAATGAAAAAATCTCGTTTGGCGTTTGGCGCAATGGTTGCTATCTCGCTTTCGACTTCAGTTTCCACCAATCAAGCTTTTTCAGAAGAAGCAAAAAAGAACACTGGTATTGGAAGACTGGAAGGCGCGCGTGATTTGAACCTTTTTCAGGTCGAGCCATCGATTATCAACGAAAAGTTCTACACCAGCGGTCAAGCAGAACGTCATCAATTCGTCGGTAATGTACTTCCACCCGGAGCCCCAATTCCTGACAACGGTCCTTCTGGACCGCAAGCAAAGCTTGAAGAAAGGAAGTCCAATTCTGAGAAGCTGCAGAAATCAGAAGGCAGCTCGACAAACTTGAACACAAACAGTGCCAAAGCCGACCCAGAGATTTCAAAGACTACCGAGGTAAAAGCCTCGGCGGAACCAAAAGAAAAGAACGAATTGAAAGATTCGAAGACTGGTGAAAGAAAACACAAGGCAAGCGGTTACTATCGCAGCGGTCGAGCTGAGCGACATCAGTTCATCGGCAACACCTTGCCCTACGGTGCGCCAATTCCGGACAATGAATAGAAAAAAAAATAAACCGATATCGGTTAAAAAAAACCGCCCAACCGGGCGGTCTTTTTTTAGCTTATAATCGTGACATGGAAAGAAACACTGTACAACGTCGTGCCATCCTCAAGGCACTCGATTATGAGAATCGTCCTCTTGCCGTGCAGGAGATTCTTGACTTAGCGTCTATATATTGCCCATCACTAGGCATTGCCACTGTCTATCGAAACGTAAAGACCCTTCTTCTCGAAGGCAGATTGAAACAAGTTGATATGCCAGGGGGAGCCATTTTGTATGAGAAACCGGGCATCCACCACCATCATCACTTTTCATGCAGAAGTTGTCAGAAAGTGTTTGATATCTTTGAATGCGCCCTCAACCTAAACAAACTCCTGCCGGACGGCTTTTTGCTTGAAGAACACGAAATTCTTCTTTCTGGTATTTGCAGACAGTGCAGCAGATCCAAAGACACTGCTGCTCTGCAAGAAAAATCACTCCAACAGGAAAAATCAATCCCTGTCACCATAGACACACAAAACAGTTCAGCCCACTGATTTTCTTTCTCGTGTTATGAAACAAAAAAGCAACCCAGAATGAACTGCGGTGGCTTAAGTGCTATCGGCTGACAGTCTCTTGCGAAGACTCGATATTTCTACTGCCTCAGTCAGATTCGGCGAATAGCGGACTCACTTGCTACAGTTTCCAGTCTGCGCAGACTTGGCGTTTCCACAAGGTCCCTCGGCTCAAAGCACTGAATCTCTTGGACCAGCGCTCACCGCTCATGTATATAGAATACCGCATCCGATACCACTTACAAGGCCCCCTAAAAACATTTTTCTGGATATTTCAAATACACCCAGAACCATATAGAAAGCCAGTCTAGAGGCAGCGCAGAATTGTCAGAAGCCCGGCCCACATAACAGCATTCCAGAAACAAGTTTTCTACAGCTTAAATTAAAGGGTAGCATCGCTTCTTGGTGATTGGCATAACCCAAATCTATCTCTTCAGCCAAGACCTTAGCGTCAGCCTATCGCCAGACCTCTCATCACTTGCAAGCTGGCACCTAAAGGAATCCTGAGACTTCGACAAACCAGAAGGCGATGCGTCGAAAATCCGCTCAAACTGAACGACTATTGATTCACCAGTTTTAGGCTTGGCGACTTCCTTTCCACTATTCTTGTCAGCACAAGCCTCAGCATCAACGCAAATTCCAGCACTTTCAACAGAGCCCGCCATGACCCCAGGTTTAAATGTAGGTCCGCAATCCAAGCCAAATTGACTGCACTGCTGCAAATACAACTCACACTTCGTGAGAGTTTCAACCACAGCGTCAGCACCTGTTTCGCATAAGTAGTAGGCGCGATCGAAGTATGCAAAGGCTCCACTCTTCCAGCGCCTAAACTCAGCAAACGCGCTTGCATGTTCTGGGCTCAAAATGGCTGATTCAAGACCTTGCGGCTCAGAGTTCTTCTTGAGTTGATAGATTGTTAGAAAGTTGACTTGCCCTGAGACTTGCGGAAGCGCTGTCAGAGGCGTAGGCAAAGAGAACCGAACAACATTAGCCAGCGAGTCAGCACAACGCAAGATATCGCTGATATAGGCATCATAAAAGTCATCGAACTCTACAGACGGGGCGCCGTCTTCAGACATAGAGATGAACGCCAGCATGTACCAGTTTCTATCGGGCTCTCCACTCTGCGAAACACCACCAAAAGAAACTTCTTCGCGTCCAGACAATTCTTCTCTCCTCGGCACTCACTCGCTAACTCGCTTACTCTTACCACAGCCCTCAATCACACCACAGCCCTCGTTCGCGCGTCACAGCCCTCAATCACACCACTGCCCTCGTTCGCGCGCCACAGCCCTCGCTCTCACAGGCTCATTCGATGCCGCCTCTAGCCACAATCAAGAGGCGCTCGGTCTGTTCATGCAAACCAGCTGCAAACTTGTCCCCAAAGACAGCCACCCAAAACTTGGTCAGGGGACCATCGATTTCGATTGAAGCCCTAATCAAGGTCTCCTTGCCTGTCTTACTGAGCTGATGACTAAAATAGACTTGGGCACCCGGCAGACGACACAAGTCACTATAGAGAAAAGGTGGTTCAAACTTGACTATCTGCATCTTGAGTTCGGGCGTCTTGAAAGGTTTGAGCCTATAGGCCACGCCGGCTGCCGGAGCCTCGCTGATGCGCACGTAAGCGACCCGATTATCTACTTTCGGCCAGTCTTGGATGCGCCCCAGAACAGTCCAAATGGTTTCGACCGGCAAATCTGTTTGATACTGAAAAGAAAAGTGCCAGGCAGCCTCAGAATGATCGTGCCCTTTGTAGAAATAGTTCCGCTTTAACCTGTTCAAACCACCAAGCCTTGCGCTTCTTTTATTTTGTCAATTCGATTCTCACGATTTTGGCATCCGGTCCGAAACCCTGAGAATAGCGCTTGATCATATAGCACTTTGGACGCAGCGTCTGTTGTCTCAAAATTGGCTCGACTATGTTTGACATCTTATCTACACTTGGACCATATAGAAAAATGCGGCAATAACCGCCGCCAAATTCATGCCGCCCAAACTCACCCGCCCCGGCATCGCGCAAGGCGCGGTCGAGGGCTTCCTCGACCGCTTTGTAGCTGCGCCTCTCATCATCAGAGCCGTATGTGTTGCCCTCGAGTTTGAGATGCAACTCAAGCACTTGCATGGTGGCACGCTCTTGCGGGGTCTGCATCTTAGGCTTGCCCAGGTTGACACATGCCGAAAGTGCCACAGTGCTAAAGCCAGTGCAAAAGAGTATTGAAATCAGTGAAAGAGCTCTCGCCTTCATCTAAAACCCCGCATTTAAACACTGAAATACAAATACTAACGGAACAAATACTAACCGAACAAACAGCAATTGAAAAGCTGGAACTACAAGCCGATTCTTTTCTTAAGTACTGCTATTGTATTCTTGAATACAGAATTTATGTCTTCGCTTTGTCGATTGTGCATGCCCATCAAATTAGCCAACACCTCGGCACAAGACTCGACTTGCCCCCTTGTCGATTTCTGCAAATAGTACCGAATACGATGCGCCACATCATCGGGCACATGAGCAATATCAAGCAGATAAGCATGCTTATACTCGTCTGTGTGCGAAACAGCCCCGAGTGCAAAATCAACAGCATGCCCGGTCTCGTGCAAAAAGGTCTCTTCGATGCTGTCCCTTGAGAAAGCCGTCTTTACATCATCAGTTCGCTCATCGACTGTATGTTGGGCGATATAGATAATCCCATTGGAATACATGCCAGGGCAACTTTTATCCGTTCCGCCCTCATAACCAGCCACTTCCTGATAGGCACCTTCGGGAAATTTATCGATCATAGTAGGGGTGATGCAGATTGAAACTCTGGCATCATTGAGAATTTTCATAATGCGCGGAGGAATCTTATTGATGGCTTCGTCGATAGCATCGATGGTATCGGCGGAAACCTCAGGATGCCCGATACGCGGACGCACTATCTCGATTCTCTTCTTAATATTTGTGGAACCCTTGGGCGCCGCTGCCACCGTGCCTTCCTTAGGTTTCCATTCGTTGCGAGGGTCGAGCCTGGCCAAATACTGACTGGCAACGGCGGCTTCCTGCGGCGATTTGAGCACATCCCTGACTGTGCGATAGGTTTGTATAGCCTTGTCGCGCTCACCGCAAGCATAGTAGGAATGCGCCATATAAAGCCAAGCCGAAGGTCCGCCGCCCTCGTCGGTGATATTCTTCCAAAAGAGCTGTGCCGCTTCTCTGTAATGACCCGCTCTATAGAAGGCTAAGCCTGAGATATAAGACTGCTGCGGGGTCGAGCTGCGCTGCCCAGACGCTTGAGCAAAGCAGGGCTGCACACAAAAGAAAGACTGGCTGCCGTCAAAGGGCAAAGACGCCGCGATTGACATCAATAGAAGCGGCACCGGCAAGAATAAGGCAAGGGCAGTCTTTCTCATCAATTACCTTCCAGTCTGGTCGATGCTAACATTGTAGAGGCATTTGTTTCTGCGAGCAAAACTTTGATGAAGCTCTTCAAAACCAACCAGCCCTGTAAAACCGAAATATCATCTCGCAATTGGGTACTATGAACCTTTTCAAGTTGGGCTTAGGCTTAGGTTTAGGCTTAAGATTAAGATTAGGGCTAGGTCTGAGCTCAGCACTATTTCTGAGTTCAGGACTAGTCCTAAATTCAGCGCTAGGTCTGGGTTCAGCACTAACCCTTGGGCTAATATTCTCCCAACCGTCTCCTTCTCAAGAATTCCAGAAAGACGAAACCGCTGATAGTTTCAGTCGCTATATCAATCACGCCGATCCCGATGCCCCTATCTTGCACATACAAACCCCAGGCGAGCCGTCCATAATTACTATCGGCTTTTCGGAAGATGCCGAAAGATTTGCCAATGACTTAGTTTCGAGCAAGTCTAGTCGCGGTCACAAGCTTGTCAAAACGAGAGAAGGAAGAACAGTTGTAGTCAGCGACAAGACCACGGGCGAACAATTCAAGATCATTCCGCTCAAGCAAGGCTCTCGCTCAAAATCGCTGCGCACGCCTGAATTTCTAGCCGAACTATTTCCCAACAATCCAAACGTGATGTTCACACTCTCACGTGAGTTTGAAGAGCAGAAACGCTGGGCCAAAGCCCTACAATACTACCGCAGAGGCTGCGAGGTATCTTTTGGCAAGACTTTGCGCAGTACCAAGCCGAGCCCGTTGGAAAGACGCACCATAGGCAATTACCACGGCAATAGTGCTTACTATTTCTTACAACTCGGCGATACTAAATCGGCTCTAGTAGAATTAGACCAAGCTATCAACTTCAAACCAGAAGAGGCAATTAACTTCAAGAACAGAGGCACTCTGCAGATGAAGCTTGGCAACGCTGAAGCAGCCCGCAAAGATCTCGCCGAATACAAAAGACTCACAGCCGAATCAGGCAAACTTTCAATCAACGGACGCACTGTCGGCGATACCAATAGCATCCTCGACATGACTAGCTCACTGCCTGCCATGACCGAAAAAGGTCACTACGAAGAAGTAATCAGACTGACCAATGAAATGATCAAAACAGATCCCCACTTCTATCGACCTTATTTCTTTCGCTTGCTCTGCAACATATCAATAGGAAACTATGCACCGGCGCTGAAAGACGCTCAGATTCTCAATAAGCTCAATAAAACCAAAACCACAGACAACATCCTGTCCGATGTCAAACAACTAATTAAAGAGGGCATACCACCCTATGGTGATATTTCAATCTTAGACAAAAAGCCGCCTGTACTACTAATCAGAATAGACCAAAACCGAGCCACCGGCATATCGATGAGCAACTATGCCCGCACTCACAAAGGCGACATGAGAGTCTACGACGCAATCGCCGTCAGGCTATGGAAAGCAGGCAGAATCAAAGAAGCCGATCAAGAGATAGATAAAGCTCTGCGTGTAGAAAGCAGAAGCGAATGCTTACTCAAGCAGAAAGTAGAAACTTCCGAAGCTCTGCGCAACTGGCCGGCGACTGAATTCTTTTGCACTCGCTATTTAGAGGTGATTGCCAATAACACAGATGCAGTGATGAATATCGATCTCTTGCAATCAATCTTCAATACACGCAAACAAGCCCGCATCAAGCAAAACAAAGTCGAAGAAGCCGTGCAAGATTGCAACGTTCTCTTGAAAATCGAACCTGATTCGGCCGAAGTCTATAGAGACCGCGCCGACCTGCTTATGAAACTCGGCAGATATCAGCAAGCAGTTAGTGATTACACGTCATCAATAAAGTACGACGATACTAAAATTGCCAAAAACTATCTTTTGCGCGCCGCTGCATACGATAAACTTGGCAAAGTCGAACTGGCTGCCAAAGACAGATCGACTGCCAAAACATTAGAACAAACACTAAAGTAATCGAAAAGCAAAAGAGGCGTCGGCGCTGATGAAAATTTCTCAAAGACTAAGAAGCGAGGCGCTAGCCTTGGCTATCTTCGGCTTATCCAGTGCAAGCTTCTGCCAAGCTCTAGCCGCCACCACAAAGCAAGATCAAGAGCCAGCCTCAGCACAGACAATCCAAGCAACCGAAGCGCCCGAGAGCCAAGCACAAACTAACGAAGCCACCGAAGCACCAAGCAACCAAGCAAACGCAGCGCCCGAGAGCCAAGCACAAACCAAAGAAGCCACCGAAGCACCAAGCAACCAAGCCACTGAAGCGCCCGAGAGCCAAGCACAAACTAACGAAGCCACCGAAGCACCAAGCAACCAAGCCACTCAAGCGTCAACTAACCAAACACGCCAAGCCGAGCCACTCGCCAGACCGGCACCGCCCACCCCCCTCGATTGGAGTAAATACTCAAAAGATCCAAAAGAGCGCTACACGGTTGTAATTGATGGTGAACTAACAGAAAAAATTGGCATTCCCACTTATGAATTTCTGCCAAAAGGCTTTGATCGCACGCCCCAGAGGCTGATTTTGTTTGTGCACGGCTTGACTTTGCACGGCGGCAGATACAACATCACAGGCAAAGTCTTTGCCGCCTACAATCATTACGCCGTTTCTTACGATATGCGCGGCTTTGGCAAGTGCTATTACGATCCCGACAATCGTTTCAACTCAGGCGAAGACAAAAAGAAAAAGGTCAACTACGAAAAGAGCTTCCAAGACTTGGTCAAGCTCGCCCAAGCGATGCGGGCAAAATATCCCGGCATTCCGCTTGTAATCATAGGCGAAAGCCTCGGCGCTACCCCCTGCTTGCACTTAGCCGCCGAGCATCCCGAGCTTGTTGACGGCATTGTCATTTCGGCACCGGCGGTGAAAGTCAATCCGCGGATGTTTCTCTCGCCCGGCAGTCTGGCTGCCGGTTTGCAAGGCATCATCATCAACCCCAAATTCAATGTCAATCTAAACTTTTTTATGAAGCAATTGGTATCAAGCGATAAAAGAGTGGTTGACGACATGCTCAATGACCCACTCATGCGCCATTCGCTCACCATTGCCGAGCTTTTGGAAACCCAAGAATATGTCGGCAAGAACCGCAAGTTTGCAGCTAAAATGCGCGACGACCTGCCAATCTTGATTTTGCAAGGACGCAAAGATAAGTGCGTAATCTCAAGAGATGTGACTGAACTAGCCAATTCAATCAAGTCTGACGATCAGACCCTGCGCTGGTTTTCCAGTATGTCACACTTACTTTTAGAGACCAAGTTCTTCAAAGCCGAAGTAATTGACTCAATTTCAGACTGGTTCACAAACAGAACAGCCAGCCAGTTGGAAGAACTGAAGGCTCTTCGGCAAGAAATGAAAGAACTGGGTGCCGAAGAGCTCTAGCTCTACTTCCCGGCAGCAGCCATTTCGCTTTCAGCTTTAGCCATATCGGCGGTTTGCTCGGCCCGGGTGCGGGCGGTGGCAAAGTGCGACTGGGTTTTAGGCAAGCGAATCTCTTTTGCCAAACCAAGCAATTTCAATATTGAAATGGTTAGCCAGGTAGGATCTGGCTCGCGCCAAGTCAAGCCATGCCTAGCCGAAGTCGGAAAAGCATGGTGATTGTTATGCCAGCCTTCGCCCATAGAAAGCATAGCCACTAAAAAAACATTGCGGCTGTCGTCGTTGCAATCATAGGTCTGATAGCCGAATTGACGCAGATGCCCCACTGAATTGACCAAGAGCGGACCAAGAAAAGACATGAAAGTGGCTAAAAGATTGGCTGCCAGCACAACTGGTCCAAAGAGAAAATAAAGAGCGACACGGAAGGCGACGGCAAAGAACAAGCAGAGAATGCCGTCCCAGTGCGTGTGCCCGGCGTGCAAGGCGCGATAAACTGGGTCGCGATACAAATCGGGCGCCAGCTCTCGACTTTCTTTGGCACTTATATAGACTTGAGGTTTCCACATCCACGAGACAAAGGCATGAAAAAGCCCATCTTTAGGAGCATGCGGGTCGCCGTCATGGTCTGAATAGCGGTGATGCAGTCGGTGCGTCGTCACCCAGAATATCGGCGAGCCTTCTAAACATAGGTAGCCTCCAGATACCACAAAATATTCCAACCATTTTGGAACTTTTAGACTTTTGTGCGAAAGCAGGCGGTGATAGCCGAGTGTGATGCCCTGTGCATGAAATACGTAGAAAATTGCAAAAGCGATAAAAAATGTAGTCATGCCCAGAGCTTAAACTGAGAACCAGCCTGAAGCATAGTTGATAAATGAAAGTAACCAGTTACCAAAAAGTATCCATCTATTGGTCGATGAAAAAATTGAAAGCGCAATAAAATAAAGCGAAGAAGTAATAACTTATCTCACTGCCTAGCCGAGAAACTGCCGCTCTATCTAAAGCTTCAAAATCGGCGCACTGCCCTAACAGATTAATTGCTGTTCTAGCTAAATCTACTAAGCTTGTCGACGCGATGGGCAGACCATCTGCTCTTCGCTGCAGCCTTCTATAGAACAACAACATTTGGATGAAGCAGTCTCATCAGCCAAAGCCTTGAGCTGTGCCATCAAAGCTAAAAGTCTGCGCCCGCGCTCGGTTATGGCATGTTCGACGTGGGGCAATTTCTCGTCAAATTCATGTCTTTCAATCAGCCCTAGATTTTGCAAAGCTCTTATGCGTTCTTGCAAAGACTTCATAGTCAAGCCCGGTATCAGTCTGAGAAACTTGCGAGTGCGCACCGGACCAAGTGCTATTTCGCGCAAAATTTGCACCGACCACTTTGCCCCCACCACATCAAGGAGCGCACTTAGAGGGCAATTCAGATTCTTATCCAACATTGATAGATCACTTTTCCAGTAATTTGAGACAACAAACAAAAGGTTCTCTAAACTCTGAATGGAGCAGAAGCTTTATTGAAGCTATATTTTGGAAGCTTTGATAAGGCTTAATTGAGCCTTTGATGAGCGTCTATTTGAGTGTTCAGGTTATAACAAGTCTGAACGGTAAGACTTGGCTTAACATCAATCTAAGTGATGATTTTCTTTCTTAGCGTGCAAGGCATTGCTGGTTATACTTTGACAAGTGAATTGGGAGAGACGATGACGGTAACTGGCTGGGAGGCGCTTAGACATTGGGGCGAAGGCGTAGCTCGCATCGAACCATTAACCGGCGGAGTGGCAAACGATGTATGGATTGTCCGCCTAGGCGAGCAAATCGCGGTCGCGCGTCTAGGCTCAAGGAGCGCCGCCGACCTAGCTTGGGAGACCGAATTACTTATCTATCTAGACCATAAAGGTCTAGTCGTGCCGGTGCCAATCCCGACCCTGGAAGGGCGCTTATTTGCAGGCGGCCTGGTGGTGATGAAATATCTGGAGGGCAAGCCGCCCCAGACCAAAGCCGATTGGTGCCGGGTGGCCGACAATCTTCGTCAGCTGCATCAATTGACACAAGGCTGGCCGCAGCGCCCGGGTTGGCGATCTTCGACCGACCTCCTGAAAGAAGACACTGGCACGAAGATAAATCTAGGCAAAATGCCGGCTGAAGGCGTAGCCCGATGCCGAGCCGCCTGGACGCGACTGCTCGGGCTTCCGACCGGCGTCGTACATGGCAATCCTACCAATCCTGCAAACATTTGTATGACTCAAGATAGAGTGGCGCTGCTCGATTGGGACGAGTCTCACGTCGACGTTACCGCCCTAGATTTGGCCCTGCCGCATAATGCCGCTGATCTTGATGAAGGCGCGCTTGAAATAGCTACTCAAGCCTCAGCCGCGTGGGAAGCAGCCGTCTGCTGGGACGACGATTACGCAATCAGACGCTTGGGCGAAGTTAAGGCAGTTTGAGCAGCGGCAGCGCTAATAACACTTTTAGCTAGCGCACTTTCAGTCAACGGCTCATGTGGAACCACATGGAGTTTTCGAACCTGATTTCATAACTAGAAAAATCTCCCCGCCATCTTTGTCCCTAAATCCCCGCACTGGCACCAAGATGCGCCTTCAGCGCCTGCAGGGTGACACCGTCTACATAGCCGGCTTGCAAGATAGCTTCTTCGAGAGTGAGTTTTTTGAAATTAGTCAGCTGGAAGTGCAAAGCCTGCACCTCAGATGGACCAAGAAATCTTTTGTCGACCATCAGCCTAACAAGCGGCGGCAAACCAGGCATATTGAGCAGGTCTTGGCCAGACTGCGGCGCAGCATGATGGGGCATTGTTTGACCAGGAGCGTTGAAGCTGCCGTCATCGGGAATGAGATTGTGTTTGACCAGGGTCTGCCTCAGCACATTCAAATCGTGACTGAGCCTGAGACGCGGGTGCTTCAAGACCAAGCCGCAATCCAAAAGTTCATAGTAAGCCAGCCGATTCTCGCGACCATGCAGCTTCTTGGTCATGAGATGCCTTTTGCGCTGCAACCTAAACAGCGCCTTCATCTTATTTGGTCCGACCTTTTTGTCTACACCAAGAAATTCATACAGATCTGGCAGGTCGCTATTCTTCAGCGAGCCAGACCTCAGTAAGTCAGGAAAAAACTCAGCCAATTGACCAGCCGCCGTCAAAACACCGCGCAAATCTTGACTAGACCAGCTTTGACGCAAAGCAGCGCAGAGTATCTGACACTCTACTTCTAAGCGCTTAGCTCCCATATCGGTGAGCAAGGTCTTTCCCCCTCAGTCCAGCCCATGAGACCGAACTCTCCAGCCGACAGCAGCTCAAGCAAGAGCCACCGACTTTAATATCCTACCCAAACTAAATTGCCTCAATAAATCTTGGCTGCATGAAACTTAGCCAAGAAACTAAACCTAAAAGCCAAACCCAGAAACTATCCAGAAATTAGACCCAGAAACTATATAGAACCAGCCAGCAAATTACCCAAAAGCCCAAATTTAGCCCTCAGCTAAATTAGCTCCAGCCAGCACATTTCAAAAGAAAGCAATCTTCGCGAATGCGTACCTAAAATAAACCCAGATAAGCCCACATCTCAAGCAGCCCAATATTGCCGCATTTAATGGCAGTTTCGTAGCAAATCTTGATAAATGATTATCATTTCCACAATTTTCACCCGAATAAATGATAATCTGCTATCACCAATAACAACCTAACCGTCCGGAGCTTCACCGTGAAGAAAAGCGACCGCATCATCATCAAGATGGCCTGTGGCGAACTGGCCTGTAATTTCTTTTACACCACCACTAAAAACAAGCGTAATCACCCTGAAAGACTGCAATTGCGCAAATACTGCCCCGGCTGCCGGGTGCACTCGGTCTTTAAAGAGACCAAGAAATAAAAACATCGAGGATAGAATCATGAAAAAACTACCGGTGACAGTGCTCTCGGGCTTTCTGGGCGCAGGCAAAACCACTTTGCTCAACCAAGTGCTATCAAACCGCGAAGGTCTGAAAGTAGCTGTAATCGTCAACGACATGAGCGAAGTCAATATTGATGCCCAGCTCATTTCGCAGGGCAATAGCCTCAACCGCGTTGACGAAAAACTGGTCGAGATGAGTAATGGTTGTATCTGCTGCACCCTGCGCGAAGACCTTTTGCTTGAAATTGAAAGACTAGCAAAAGACGGTCGCTTCGATTATCTACTAGTAGAATCTACCGGCATTTCAGAACCGCTGCCGGTAGCTGAAACCTTTGCCTTTGTCGAAGAAAACGGCAAGTCGCTCTCAGACCTGGCCACACTCGATACCATGGTCACCGTGGTCGACTCACTCAACTTTCTCAAAGATTATGCCGAAGCCGCCGATCTAACCGAGCGCAATCTGCAAATAGATGAGACCGATGATCGCACTATTTCAGACCTTTTGATTGACCAGGTAGAATTTGCCAATGTCATCATCCTAAACAAGACCGACCTTATATCAAAAGAAGAATTAGCCAGGCTGCGCGGCATCATTGCCCATCTCAATCCGGAAGCCAAAATTCTTGAATCAAATTTTGGCAAAGTAGCCCTGAAAGAAGTGCTCAACACCGGGCTCTTCGACTTCAAAAAAGCAGCCGAAGCCCCGGGTTGGATGAAAGAATTACGTGGCGAGCATGTGCCCGAAACTGAAGAATACGGCATCTCAAGCTTTGTCTTCCGAGCCTTGCAACCCTTCCACCCAGAGCGCATTGCCGACTTTCTCAATACCGAATGGAACGGCGTGGTCCGCTCAAAAGGCTTTATGTGGTTTGCTAATCATATGAAACATTCAATCGAATGGTCTCAAGCCGGCGGTGCCTCAAATATTCGCGGCGGTGCCCTGTGGTGGGCCGAAGTAGACAAAGAAGAGTGGCCTGAGGACGAACAAGCCCGCATCGACATTCAAGAAGAGCTAGACATGGGCAAACCTTGCCTGGTGGGCGATAAAGAAATGAACTTTGGCGACCGTAGACAAGAATTGGTCTTTATCGGCATCGATATGGACAAAGAGTGGCTAATTGCCGAATTGAACAAAGCTCTTTTGACTGCCGAAGAGTTCGCGCAAGGTCCCAGTGCTTGGGCTCAATTTGCAGATCCCTTCCCGGGTTTGGTTGCCGAAGATTCTGAAGCAGCCTCAGGCGAACCGGCAATCGCAGGCTAAATCACAAATCAGAATTGTCCAGCCAGGACTGTTTAGTCAGGCTGGGACTAATCAGACGCAAGCTAGTCTAGCTCAATAAGTCCCAGCTTGACCAGATGCTTCGCCCCTTCTTTATAGCTGAGGGGCGAGAGAGTCTTGCTATTTTTCTTGAGGAAATCTCTTACTCTCTCGGGCTCGGCTCTGCTGTACTCGCGCAAAGCCCAACCAATAGCCTTTCTGATGAAAAACTCTTTCTCGGGTGCCAGTGCTAGACAATAGCGAAAGAGGGCTTTGTGATTGGTCTTTTTCTTATGCCCCAGATGAGCCAATAATGCAGTACGCCTAATCCAAAAATCTTCGTCATCGACATAGGTTTCGATCAGCGGTCGCATCTGCTCTTCGTTCTCAAGCAAAGCCCGCCCCACAAGCCAAGAAGCAATCGGATCGGTGAAATCCCACCAGGACCCTTCCCGCACCATGCGTTCATAAAGTGGCACCGCTTGCGGTATCACAAACTCTTTAAAAGAATCAGCATAATTGATGGCGATATATTTTACTTCTCTATGTCTCTGCTGCCAGAGAGCCAAAACATTTTCGCTGTACTCTTTCAAAGATGCCGGCACATAGAGCTTCTTGATCTCGCGAATAATCGGCACACGGTCTGGCTTTTGCACACCATAAAAGGGCATCTCGGTGCGCATATAAGCCGCCATCTCTTCTGCCTTGACTGGGTCAGCTTGTGCTTCCAGCCTATCGTTTACATATTGCGCCAAGCTCTTGCTTTTAGCCATTTCCGCCTCTTTGGTTACGCCTCTTCTGTTTAATTTCAATGAGTCAAGCTCACTATCAATTGCTAGACTCTCTTTTCTCTTGTTAGGCTTTTGACAATTTCATCGCATTTGCCGCCGCATAGAGCACTAAGCTGGGCAAAAGTACCTTGCTCATAATCACGAAAATCAAAACCCGGCGCCATTGTCGTACCAAGCAAGGCAAAGCCATAGCTCTCTGGCGAAGCCCCAACAGAAGCGCAAGCAATTGCATCTGCAGCAAGCAAGCGCGAAGCCTGCCAGACACCGGCTCTTACCAAGACCTGCGGCACCTGAGAGGCGAGAATGTCATTGCCGAGCAGATAACGATTTAGTTCGCCGCTTTCAGCATCTATCTGAAACATTTCCACGGCATCACCCAAATAAAAATGGAAAATCTCATCAAAAGCTAGACGATGAAACTCAGAAAAAGTGGAAGGCGTCAGCATGTAATAAATTGCCGTACCCGAGGGGCGAGCTTGCAAAGCACCAGACAGCGATACCTGACAATCGCCGCCACGATAAGTCTCGCTATAATAGCCACCCTCAGGGTGACTCTTGAGACCAAGCCGCACAATAATATCTTGAGCTTGCAGCATAATCGACTCCACAAATGTAGATGCAAGTATAGAGCCAAATATAACTGCTATCAAAAGATTGGGGTGACTGTGCCGAAAGAACTCTGCCTAGAACCAATTAGCACCAAACTGTCTGCCGCAAGTTATGCAGAGCAGCTGCAGCGCCGGCGCGAGATTCTCATTGATGGCAAGATAAGCAAAATAGAAATTGGCAATAATGCCGAGGCTTTCTCGGCTATTCAAAACTTAGCCTGGGACCATATAAAGGCTGTTTTTGGAGAGACTCCACGCACTGCCCATAAAAGCCTTAACGAGAAAGAGCTGAAAGCAGCGATAGCAGAAGCCAAAAACAGACTAGCGGCAGATGCAGCATTGCGCCAGGCTCTCATCGAGACTTATTTCAAAGCTGTCTATGCAAGCCCTGAAACTCTCTTTGAAGTGCCGCGTCTGCGCGTGGTCAAGCCAATTTTCGATGAGACGGCTAGAGCCAGAGCAGGGCAAGATTTTCCAGCGGCTTTTGCCGCCCATCGCGACACTTGGTATGCCAATCCAACCAGTCAAATCAATCTCTGGGTCGCCCTTCACGACGTCAAAGCCTCTGAGACTTTTGTCTTTTACCCTCAGCTATTTAAGCAAGCTGTGCAAAACGGCTCGGCCCAATTTGCCTATGAAAAGTTCAAGACACAAGCCGGCTTTGGCAATTCGCAGTGGTACTCGGCCGACCTCTATCCCTATGCCAGCCAAGATCTTGCCAGCCAAGACGAATATGGCTTTGCTCTCAAACAAGGCGAAGCCATTCTTTTTGCCGCCGATCACCTGCACCGCACCCTCGCCCACGACAGCGACAAAATGCGCTTCAGCCTAGATTTGCGCGGCTGCCACCCGGGCGATAAAGAGGCTGGGCTTTGCGCTCCGGGCATAGACAATCAGTCTCAGGGCGATGCAATCTGCGATTATCGCCCGGCTCAGCCCTTTTAGTTTGTTGCAAACAAAGTAGAGCCGGGTAAGTAAGGGGCAGGCAAAAAATCAAAAAGAGAAGAGAAGCAAAGTAAGTTATGACCGCCGCCTTTCGTAAACACTGCGCCGAATGCAACCGTACTTTTAGCGGCAGCCTGACCAGCTGCCCACATGACGGCTCGCACCTGAACTCCACCCTGGTTATTTCACCCGGTCAACTAAAGCTCGGCGAACGCTATCAACTGCTGGACGAAATCGGCAGAGGCGGCATGGGCGTCATCTACCGCGGCATCGACAGACAGGCGGCAGAGGGCAAGAAAGACGTGGCCATAAAGATGCTTCTGGCAGACGCCGGTTCTGACGAAGTCATGTATAAAAGGTTTATGGCCGAAGCCAGAGCAGCAAGCAGCCTCAGCCATCCAAACATAGTGGCGGTGCGCGAATTTGCCGTTTCCGGCCAGGGGGTTCCCTTTATGGTGATGGACTATCTTGAGGGTCTGCCCTTGAGTGAGCTTATCAAGAAAGGCAACATCATTCCCGAGCTTGCCCTCAAATATGTCATTGAAGTGGCGGATGCACTCTCGCATGCCCACAACAGAGGCATTGTCCATCGCGACCTCAAGCCAAGCAATATCATGATCGTCAAAGACTCTGAAAACGCGCATAAAGCTGTGCTGGTCGACTTCGGCATTGCCAAAATTTTCTCTTTGCCCGGCAATATGAGCCTCAGGCTCACCCAAACAGGCGAGGTCTTTGGTTCGCCTTTATATATGAGCCCCGAACAGTGCATGGGGCAAAAGGTCGACTACCGCTCTGATATTTATTCTCTGGGCTGCGTGCTTTATGAATGCTGCACCGGGCGCTCACCCTTTGAAGGCGATAATTTTCTCAATGTCATTTTCAAGCATATCAACGAAGTGCCGGCAAACTTTGCCAACACAGCAAAACAAGAGGCTTTCGAACGCATTATCATGAAAGCGCTAAGCAAAAATGCCGATGACCGGTACTCTTCTATGGCTGAGTTCAAGCAGCAGATGGAACGTTGTCTTAAGCTCATGTGCATGGAAGAAGCGGAAGTCAAAGCGGCCCTTGGTCAGTCGGTACCGGTGGAAGAAGATACCGGCGATGACCATATGTTTCTGCGCACCCTCAATCTAGCCGAAAGCGGCTTAGCCTCAGCACAGCTCGACCTTGCCCATATCTATAAAGAGGGTCTCTATGTCGAAAAAAATGATGAGCTTGCCTATGAGTGGTTTCTCAAGGCAGCGCACCAAGGGCTAGCCGAGGCAGAATGCCGACTTGGTGATTGTTTTTATGACGGTGAAGGGGTAGAAAAAGACGCAGACAAAGCCTTCTTTTGGTACAGCAAAGCGGCTGAGCATGATTATCCGCCTGCTTATTACAGTCTTTATTTATGTTATCGCTTTGGCGAGGGCACCGACGCAGACCTAGAGAAAGCCCTGCATTACTGCATTCTCAGTGCCGACAAATTAGACTTTGACTATGCCCAGTTCTTGCTTGGCACTTTCTATGCCGGTGGAGAATTGGTAGAACTAGATCTTGAGCGCGCTGCCTATTGGTACGAAATGGCTGCCAATCAGGGCAATGCCGAAGCTCAGTTTGCCTTGGCTCAACTCTATGAAGATGGTCGCGGCGTCGAAGCTGATATTTTCGAAGCCGAAAGGTGGTTTCTTAGAGCAGCCGAACAAGGCGTGGTCGAGGCTTTCACCAGCCTTGGCTATATTTATTGGACCCACAAAGATTTGTTGGACAAACAAGGCGAAGCGCTGAACTATTTGGAGGAAGGAAAGCGCAACGGCAGCGACTGGGCTATTTATTATTTGGGCAATGTGCACTATCACGGTGAACTGGGCGTGACGCGCAATCTCAAGGAAGCTGTAGCCCTTTATCGCAAGGCAGCCGCCAAAGACAATCCATCGTCGATGTATATGCTTGGCGAGTGTTATGCCCGCGGCAATGGGGTAGTGCAAGACTATGCCGCTTCCGCCCATTGGTATGGCGAAGCGGCAGAACGCGGCTATTATCTAGCAAAATGGGAACTATACTGTCTCAGTCGTGATAAGAAAATCAAAGCTCTATCTGATATAGATAGCCGCAACTATTTGGTGGAAGCGGCCGAATGCGGCGTCGGCGAAGCGCAGGAAGAGCTGGCCAGATTGCTCAAGGCAGAAGGAAAGATGGAAGAAGCCGAAATTTGGCTTAAAAAAGCAAGCGGTCTGTGAGATAAATAACCAGCTATCTAACCAGATAAATTTCCAGACAAACATTCGGATAAATATTCGGATAAATTATCAGGTAAAAATTCATCTAAACACTCATATAACCTGCCCAGAATCACAACTAGAATGCCAACATGATCGAAAACCGAAGGAAGCAAAATGCCAGACCACAAAGCCAGATCGCTAGCCTTACTTTCTTTACTGCTTGCCTACAACTTTAGCCTTGCTGCCCCCTCAGCACAATGCAAAAATCTGAGCGACAGCCAATTGGCAGAACTGCAAGAGAGAATGCACAGCGACAAGGTCACTGAGGGCGATACCAAAAGCCTGGAAGAAACAGCCAAAAACAAGGCACAACCAATCACAAGAAGAGTGCGTTGTTACGCCCTTCTTTGCCAGTATTACTTCGCTCAGGGCAAAGAGCAACTAGCATCTAATACTATAGAAGAAGCCCTCAAGCTTGACGGCAAAAGCCCGGAAGCGCTCGCTCAAAGAGCTTATATACACTCATACACATCTGACCCAAAGAGTGCCGCTTTGGCACTCAAATATTATGACCAAGCGATCGCCGTCAATAAAGACAAAAGCTGGCTCTATCTCAACAGAGGCAGCCTAAAGAAGACACAGAGACAATTTAAAGAGGCCATAGCTGATTTTGATCAAGCCGATGTATTGACGATGAAAGAAACTAAGCAGCACCATAACTTGGCTCTTGCCCTAAAGACCGAATGCTTGGGGCAATTAAAAATGTACCAAGAGTGCATCAAACTCGGTGATTCAATAAGAAACGCCGCCCTGCCCGACCTGCTTAGAGTTGAACTATTAGAAGAGACTGGGCTGGCTAAACTTAGCATCAACAAAGAAAAAGAAGCGATGGCAGATTTTAGCCAAGCCTTGAAGATGCTCGAAGTAGCCGCTGCGCACGGAGAGAGAAAGCCTGTTTCGCAGGCTGAACTTGGTAGACTTTATTATTTGCGAGGAGTCTGCCATCACAAACTAAAAGAAAAAGAACTGGCGAATGAAGATCTAAACAAGGCTCTATCTCTTGGTTTTAGAGTGCCAGGCGCACCGCCGCCTGATCGAGTAGTGGAGCTTGATCTAAGTTCTGAGAAGCTCTTTCAACCCTTGATTGCCCAAGCGAGAAAAACCTTGCCTGAAGCGAAAGGGCGCTTCCTCAAGGGTCTGCCCAAAGGTTACACATTTAGCATCACCACTAAAATATACGATCAGAATAAAAAGTTTGAGCAAGTCTTTGTCCTTGTCAAAAGCTGGAGCGGCGACCGCATTGACGGCATCCTCATTAGCGAGGTGAGACTGCCGGGCTACAAGCATGGACAAGCACTGACAGTCTACGAGAAAGATGTGTTGGATTGGACCATAGTCAGTCCAAAAGGCGAAGAAGAAGGCAACCTGATCGGTAAGTTCATTGATAAGAACTTACCTAATCAAGATTAGACAGACGACCGGTCTATTTCTAATCCCCAAAAAAGAAAAGAAAGGCAGCCGATTGCATAGCGCAAGCAGCTGCCCAAGTCTATTTAGCGAAGAAAGCTCACCTCAAGAGCTTATGATTATGACTATGAATAGATGTTCCGGCGAGAAGCGGACAATTCTTCCAAAAGCCTGCTTGGTGCAAAGTTCAGGCGCCAGTTCTGACCAGGCTTACCACTGCCGATAGAGATATCGCGCATGAGGTCGGCAAAAGCTTTCACCCCGCGCTGATCGATATGCTTCAGCGGCCCACCCAAAGACATGGTAAAGCCGGTGCTCACCTTGAAAGCCAGGTCAAGCAAAAAGGGCTCCTCCACCACTCCGGCTTCCAGCACACGCACCGCTTCCATCTCGATGGCACCGACCAAAACCTCGCGAATCGCCTCTTCGCACATGGGGAAGCTACCGAGTGCCGGAGCGATTTCTTTTAATGCCGGATTGAGCACGGGCAAGCGCTTGCCACCACCACCGGTGATTTTGCCAAGCACTTTCGCCATAGCACCGCGAGACGGCAACGCCGACTTCTTCACCTTTTCGCCCTGCCAGATATAAAAGCCCTTGCCGCTCTTTCTGCCCAAGGCGCCCTGTTCAACCAGCTTGCCGACGATATTGTCCTCAGGCAAAGCGAGACGTTCGCCGTGGGCACTGTTCAGAGTGCGGGCCACACTGAGCACCACATCCAGCCCAACATAGTCCATCAACTCGATGGGACCCATGGGCATGCCGAAATTTTTCATAGCCTTGTCTATCGACTCTACAGAAACACCCATGTTGAGCAGATGCGCAGCCACCACAAGCTCGGCGCCCAAAATAGCGTTGACGATAAAGCCCGGATAGTCTTTGCAAGGCAGAGGCAACTTGCCCAGAGCGCTCACCAAAGCTATAGAAGTAGCCAGGGTCTCTTTGCTGGTATGGGTGGTGGCTGGAATTTCCACACCAACCATACGGCTGACCGGATTGAAGAAGTGCATACCGCTGAAGCGGTCTTTGAACTTGACGCCTTGCGCCAGAGCCTCAAGCGAAAGCGCCGACGTATTCGAGAAGATAAAGTAGGGCTCGCTGCGACCGGCCGCTTCCATTTCACTGTCGATACGCCTATAGCAAGCGTGCTTCCATTCAAGCTTTTCAGGAATTGCTTCGATGATGGCATCGCAGCAGGTGAGCGCACTATATTCGGTGGCTGTTTGCAACTTAGAAAGAGCTTCAGCAGCCTCAGCTTCGCTCATCTTGCCAGACTTGACGCGCTCTGAGGTCAAAGCCGCCATGTGCTGAGTTGCCGCTGTCAAAAGTTCCTCTTTTACATCAACCAGCACCACTTTCTCGATACTGCCAGCCATCAAGGCTTCAAAGGCTATTTCTCGCCCCATGATGCCCGAGCCGACAACACCCAGACATTTGACTGCATAAGGCGCTGCCTCACCGGCGAGCTTTTTAGCCTGACTGCGGTCGATAAACATGTCGACCAGATTGCGGGCTTCATTGGTCTGGGTGCGTTTGGCAAAGACCGCCGACTCATAGGCTAAAGCCTTATCAAAAGGCATATCTAGACATCTAAGAGCGCAGTCGGCGGCAATGGCCGGGGCATCATAACCGCGCGACATCGCCTTCACTGTGGTCACAATCGATGACTTAGGAATATTGTGGGCAAAAGTGGCCACCTTGCTTTTCAGGGCGCCGCCGCCTTTGACACGCAGCAGGCCAGAGGCGAAACGCTCACTCAAAGCCGGTTTCTTATTTTTTGCCGCCTTGGCTGCATAAGCACGACCGGTATCACTGTCGACAAAGTCGATGGTCTCTTCACCAAGGGCCACTGCTTCGGCCTTAGCCAGCAAAAGCGCCTGAGCCACGGCTTCATCGACCAAACCCAGGCGCCAAGCCTCTTGAGCATTGACATCGATGCCGCTGGAAGTAATCTTGACGGCTTCGGCAGGCTCGACTAGACGGGGCAAAATAACGGCACCGCCAAAGCCAGGCAAAAGACCCAGTCGCACCTCGGGCAAAGCCAAGGCAGTCTTAGCACTGGTAGAAGCAAGACGGTGCGTGCACCAGAGTGCCAGTTCCAGCCCGCCGCCCTTGCAAGGTCCATCGATGGCCGCCACAAAAGGCTTGCCCAAAGCAGGAATCTTAGCGAGAATTTGCTTGGCGCGCTCGAGCATACGATAGACTTCTGCCTCAGAAGTTTCTTGCAGCTGGTTGATCTCGGTGATGTCTGCACCGGCGATGAAGTTTTCGGGGCTGGGCGATGCCAGAACAAAGCCCTTCAGATCTTGGCGTTTAGCCAAATAGTCGAGTACTTTCTCAAGCTCATAAACGGCATCAAGTTTAAGCAAGTTGACCTTGCCGGGCACGCTGAACCAGATAATGCCGACACCGTTTTCGCGTACTTCTAAACGAAAATACTTCCAGCTGACCGGGGCAGCCCCAGCTGTCGTCTCTAAGTTGCAACCGCAGCCGCTGTCAGTCTTTGCCATTGTTGTAGTAGTCATTTTATTTCACCTGTGAGTTGTTTTTGTAAGCTTTGATGAGGGCGGCAGCACCTTGCCCACCGCCGACGCAGAGGGTGGCTACGGCAAACTCTTGACCGGTCAAGGACAGTTCGAGAGCACCGGTGCCGATGATGCGCGCGCCCGTCATGCCCAGCGGATGACTAAGCGAGACACCACCGCCATTGCGATTGACTTTCTCGATATCGATACCGAGTCGATGAATGCAAGCCAGTGCCTGGGCGGCAAAAGCTTCATTCAATTCCCAATAGCCTATGTCGCTTACGGCAAGGGCATTGCGGCCAAGCAGTTCGTTGACAGCATCAACCGGGCCAAGCCCCATGGTGAGCGCATGCCGCCCTGTAAGCACGACATCGACCAGCTCGGCCAAAGGCACAATTCCAAGTTGCTCGGCCAGGTCTTCTGTGACGAGCACAAGAGCACAAGCGCCGTCACCCATGCCGCTTGCATTGCCGGCAGTGACCACCCGCGAGCGGGCTGTTTCGGGCAGTTTGGCCAAGGTCTCGACCGAGGTCTGACGAGGGAATTCGTCATGCTCGACCAGACCGACACCGGGAATAGCGATCGGTTCAATTTCAGCCGCCAGCCTGCCGCTCGCCATAGCGGCAAGGGCATTATGCTGACTGCGAGCGGCAAATTCGTCCGCTTCCTGACGAGTGATACCCATCAGATCGCCTACTATCTGGGCGGTCTTGATCATGTTCAAAACTGCCGGGTCTTTCGACTGCTTCATTGGTCCCAAGCCGCTTTCAGCCAGACCAAAGAAGGGCAGAGGACCATAGGTCTTAAACATCTTGCGTAAAAATTTGGGCGAGCGACTGGTCAGCCAGCGGTTCAAACCACTATAGCGCTCTTTACCCGAGACAATCAAAGGCGGCAGCGACATCGACTCTACACCACAGGCAATACCAAGAGCGGCCTTGCCCTGGCGCAAAGCCGTCCAAACAGCATGAGCGGCATTGATGCCGGAAGCGCATTGATGCTGAATGGTATAGGCCGTGATATTGTCGGGCAAGCCGGCTTTCTGAGCCGATACACGAGCCGTATTTGGTTCGAAATAACTCTGTACGGCATGACCGGCGACAATCAAATCAATGAGACTGAGGTCTTTGATTCCGGCTCTGCGGGTGGCGCTCTTCAGCACATGGGCGACCATGTCCGAGGCTTCAAGACGCGACAACTTGCCGCCCACTTTACCGATTGGTGTGCGCACATAGGCACCTATCAGTACTTTCTTTGGAGTGTTCATAGTTTTCTCCTGGTTTAGTTTTTGCTTGTTTGAGGGAATGCTCGGCGACTATTAACGTCCGGGGGTAAAAGCGCCCGAAAAGACGTACATAAGCCGGTGCAAAAGCTCGACGATGAGACCGGCTAGACCACTGACCAGAGAGCGGGTCTCGTAGGGCATGAGAATGGCAAGCAATAAGATAAAGAGCACCATATTTACCACCATGGCGCTTGCCCTTCTTAAGACTTGCAAGATAATGTAGACGATGATGACGGCGACGATGAGCGAAGCAAGATCGATGTGCATAGTTTTTCCTCTTTGGCAGTGCCCAAGCTCAGAAAGTGCGGCCCGGCCTGATTCTGATATTGAGCATGAATGAAACAGGGTCGCCGTAAACAGGCGACAACTGACGCGGTATGTCATAGAAGGTGACATCGGCACCCAGACCTACTCTTAGCGAGTTGGATGCATAGACATCGTAGGCATAACCAAAAGTAAAGGCACCGATAAGAGCGCTCTTTTCCAGCTCAAGATGGGCATCTTCGTTGTATTTGTCGTGTTCGTCGTGCTCGAAAGCAGATAGACCCGGCTTTCCAAAGACGTTTGTGCCGCCCAAGCCTGATTTATCTACATACTCGATACGACTATAGAGATAATGCCTGTCTTCAAAGTTGAAACTGCCCTCGATCAGACCGCCTGTCTGACCGCCGTGTTTTTCGATGTTCTTGCCGAAAACTGTTGAGAGAGCCAGATAACCGTTATCAAAGCGCCGACCATATAAGGCAAAGGCGGTGAAACGTTCGAGATCGCCCGGGTGCAGTGTTTCGGGGTTATGAACATGGGCATAGGAGGCGCCGAAAACCCAATTTTCGCTGGGCATATATTGCAGACGCATAGAGTAGCTGTCAAAGCCACCTATATCGATTGCCAAACGGTCTTCACCAGGTTCGCGACCATGAAAAGCCGATACGCCGAAGCGCAGTTTTTCATAGTCAAAACCAAGCGAAAGCACGCCGTTAGTGATGTGCCCGGCATCATGGGCATGATGGCTGAGAGGCACGGCGGGGTTTTCCATAGCGGAAGGGCGGTGCATAAAAGCTGGCGGACCGTCCTCACGATCGCCAGGAAAACCAAGATAGATGTAATATCGAAAGCTTTCGCTGAGAGCCTGGGTAAAGCCTAGCGAAAGCTCGGAGACAAAGTTATGGGGATGCTGGGCATCAATAATTGACTGTCCTCGATAGCTTTCGCCGCTCTGAAATAGCTGGGGAAAGCCGCCGGCGCGAGATGTCCAGGGCTCAAAGGTGAACATGCCCCTGAACATCAGGGCACTAGTCTCAGAAAGCCTGAATTCGCACATCGACATAAGCCAGTTCTGCGACTGAAAAGCGCTGACACCGCGTGGTCCACCTTGACTGTTGAAGCTCAACTTGAACTCGCCGTGAGCCATGCAGCTCTGGTCTTCTTGATCGCCAAAAGGCAAATTAAAATGCCACATATATCCAGGACTATCAGCCGGTACAAGCGCTGTACCCGAGCCTAAGGCTCCCATAGATTGATAGGGTCCGCCAAACTGCGAAGGCATCACCGGCGGTGAATTTATATTCCCAGAGTGTCCTGAGTGTCCCGAGTGATCAGAGTGTCCCGAGTGCTCTGAGTGATGAGAGTGATCTGATTCAGCGCCAGTCACAACCGTCGACCAGGCTAGAGGCCCAAGTATTAGCGCGCCACAAAAAAGCTTGCGCCCCGATAGGCGCAATGGCATCATTTTCATAAATCCTCAGTATGGAAAGTGCCGCAAAAGCAGCGTTAAGGTGTAAGTATTCAGTTCGAATCAAGCAGAGAGATTACAGACATCGCAATGATGCCTACTTGGTGATATTGACCGAGACTATGTCTGCCGAAAGGGCTTTCTTGGTAATCCTGCAGCTAGGTTCGAAGTGAAAAGTACAATCAGAGTATGAGCTTACTAAAGAGCCTTATACAAGAAGATTTGAGGAAGATTTGAGGAAAATTGGGGCATTTGGCAGAAAATCAAGGCAGGGCCATTTAAAGAGTCCCTCAAAAAATCGCCATAGCGTTTCTCGCTCAGCAGCAAGAAACAACAAATCGCCAGTGAAAGAAGATTGACTAATTTTGACCGTTGAGTAAAGCATCTAAGCGACCCTGCCCATCTAGAGCATAAAGGTCGTCGCAGCCGCCGATGTGCTCGCCGTTGATAAAGATCTGAGGGATGGTTTTGCGACCTTTGCTGCGCTCAAACATCTCGGCAAATTTAGCACTGTCAGCCTTTACGTCGAATTCTTCAAATGTCACTTTTTTCTTTCTCAGTAAGGCTTTTGCCTTTTCACAATACGGACAATATGGACCGGAAAAAACTTCTACGCGCAACATTGATCGTGATCGCCTCTAATAAGCACAACGTAAAAGAGTATTACCAAAGCCACTGTTTTGCCAAGAAATTGAGAAGCTGGCATTGCAATTACTTTTACAAAAGAAAACCCCGCAAGTCTTTGTGATAGCGGCGTTAGACTCTAGTCGCCTGGGTATATGAGACTTATTGGATTGAGGTTCTCGATAGTATTTCAGCCAATTCAAGGCAGGCAACTCAAGGCAGGCAAGCAATGAACATAGACAATTTCAAATCTGCCCTTAGAAGAACCCAACCTGAGCCCCAAGATACCGAAAGAACCCTAGCCTGGAAACTCTTACTAGCTAGAGCCAAAGAAAGCCAACAAAGTGGAAACTGGGAAGACGCCTCCGCCTGCTATGAAGGTGCAGTTTCGATGATCGAGGCTAGACTGGGTAGCAAGAACATAGTCTTAGCCCATGTATTGATGCAATTTTCCATTCTCAAGGAAGAAATGGACGAATTGACCCAGGCTAAAGAAATGAGCCACCGCGCCCGCATGATCATCGCCGACCTGGCTTCAGACGCCGAGGGCGAACTACTCAAATCTTAATTGACTGAGCATCCATAAGCTGCTGAGCAGAATGCGGATTTTAACTATTTCATATCATAGACAAACGTAAAAAAGAGAGCGGGGGTGATATCGCTATTGATACCACCCCGCTCTTCTCATTGCTTGGCTTGCCTACCGAGCCTATTGGCTCAGAGCGGCAGCCTCGCCATCTTCTACCCGTTCCGGCAAGTAACGGCTCATGTAGACACCGTCTTCACCGTCGGGGTAGTAGTTCTTCTTGATGCGCTGGCGACGAAAACCAAGACGCAAGTAGCATTCGATTGCCGGCGAGTTGCTCTGGCGTACTTCCAGAGAAACGCGTTTCTTGCCAAGCCGCTTGCCGAGCACAAAGAGGCGCTCGATCAGACGATTGGCCAAACCGAGGCGACGGAAGCGCGGATGCACAGCCACGTCGGCAATGTGAATTCGCCCCTGGGTCACCTCGAAGAGGAGAAAGGCAGCCACAGTCTCGACTGGGTAATCGTCTTCACGACAGGTGAGAACATAGCCGAAGCAGCTCCCCCAGTCGAAGAAGGCAGCGATATCCTCTTCACTCCAGGCATCAGCATAGCTCAGGCGCTCGATTTCAGCCACCTGAGCCAGATGCTCCGCTCGCAGCCTGGAAAGACGCAAGCTTGAAAAAGACTTTTGTGATTTTTCCATGTTTGTTCTAGTAGTAAGAGAGAGGGGGAGGTTGTCCTCCCCCTCTCAACGCACCGCATTGAATGGAAGTCAGCGCCGACAAGCCTCGACCGAGAGCAGGGGCACTTCGACGGTGACGCGGGCTTGCCCACCGCCATCTTTGCAGTCTTCCGCACTGTCGGCCGCTGCCGGTGCAGCTGCCGCAACTTCAGTCTTGACCGCAGCCTGAGCCTTGGGCTCGGGCAGGTCGGCAAAGAAAGAATCGAGGTCGGCACCGGAATGGGTACCAGCGGCCGCCTCGACCTCGTCATCAGCACGGAACTTCTTCACCACCGGCGGCAGGTGCGGCTCCGACTCGTCCACCGGACCAGGCAAAGGCTTGTCCGCCGGCGGCAGTTTGTCGGTCGGCAGCTGGTCTTTGCCGGGCTTGCCTTCCTCCTGCTCTTTCTTGCGCGCCGCATCGATGATGGCATGACGCCTCATCTTAGCCAGCTCGGAAGGCGGAGCCTTCTGCAGTTCAGCGAAGAGGGCCTTGAGCACCTTGTCGCAGCCGGCCTGATGGGTCTTCCACGAAGAGTGCTTCCAGTACCAGTCGCCCTGCTTGGGGTCCTCGGGACGGAACTTGTAGATCGGCAGCGAGACGATGCGCATTTCGAAACGAGTCTCGAAGTCGCACGCCTGCCCGTAGTACCAGGTGGTGATGCTCACCTCCAGGTAGGTCTGGGCATCGCGGTCCATATCCAGCTCGGTATTCCAGGGCAGTATGCTGCGCCGCTTGCCCACCTGCCAATACTGACGCCAGACCCGAGTGCAGCCGACGGCGCCCTCGTAGTAACCGGCAGGAACACGGCAGCCTGTGCGGCGCGTGATTTCCAAAGGCGTCAGATACTTCTCGTCCATCGGAGCCAGGTTGATCGCCCCGCTCCAATCGGTGAGGAAGTACTTGATCTGGTCCATGGAAGGGAAGTGCGACATGCGGTTGCAGATGCGAATCAAGCCCGCCGCCAGCGCTGCCTCACGGAAGAGCTTGGGCACGTCGAGCTGACCGTGGCAGACCACATGGGCGCCATAGAAGCGCCGACGAGGATCGTCCAGAGCCTCGCGCACCTTGCGGCGAAACTCCTTTTCCTCCTCGACACTGCGATGCCCATCACTAGAACCATAGGTGGCAACCGGCACGCCGTCGTCCTGCGTACCGCTGTTGATGTCCACCGAAACATGGGTGAAATCGCCGTTCCAGCCCTTGGGGTCGCAGTGCGAGTGCCCAACCATCAGGGTTTCGGGCGAGAGCTTCTTGATGAAGCCCTTGGAACGACCGGCATCGGGATGCCCGTTGCCGTGCGGGCCGCCATGGCCGTGCCCGATATCCAAATCGCTCACACCGAATCCATCGTGTGAGCCGGCGGTATCTCCGGAAGATCCGAAGCCGCCATCATGACCATCAGCACCATCAGACATAGTTTTACTCCTGTTGCTAGGTTGAAACTTAGTAGTTCGTTACTTGTGCAACCCCGAGAACGCGCCTCATGGATTGTCACGAGAGTAAAATGAAAATGTGCCGTCTTAGCTCTCCAGCATTGCCTCCAGAGACCGGCCCACAAAGGTCAGCCCATGAGTGAAAGCAATAACGACTTGTCCACAAGCCAAACTGGAGATAACTGCTCCGGTCTCAATCAGGCGGCGTCGCATGAGCATGCAACGCCCAAACCCGGTCAAGACCTTTCTCTAGAGCAAGTTCATTTAGACCTCTTGAAGCCTGTCGCCGAAACCAAGCTGCAAGCCTGGTTGAGCGAGTTTTACGGCAAAGAAGTCGAGATTGTCGCAAGAGAAGTTCTCAGGCACCGAGACCTCTCTAGGGTTGAAAGACTGGTTTTTCGCGATGCTCTTCCGGCTTCGCTCATCTATAAGCAAGTTTTGCCGCCCTGGGATGTCGAGCAGGATTTGCATGAGCGCATCCTGATTCCATCCATCTCCAATTCGCCGCAGCTTTTCATGGCTGCTCACAGCGGTCAGGTAACCGCCATGTTGATGGAAGACCTGGGACCGGTGAATCTGCTCACCTATATTGAAAACGAACCCACCGCTAAAGTGAGCCAGGTGGCGCACAATCTCGGGGAGGAGCTGGCAAAGATGCATCGCAGCTATTCCTACCGCACCGATGAACTGATGCCGCTTGGCATACTGCGTTCACTTTCGCCGATTGATTATGAAACAACTGCCCGGTCGCTAGCTGAGAGCCTCAGCACCTGGCACCTGGGTGACGGCGATAAACTCGATTCTGTGGTCAAGCTAGCGGCTTTGATTGCCGAAGAACTTGCCGATGAACCGATATCGCTTACCCATGGTGACCTTTATGCCGAGAATATCATCTTGCGCCAGGACAAGCTCTTTCTTATCGACTGGTCGTGGTTTTCGATGCTTAGCGTGCCGCTCGTCGACCTCGCCACCGTGACGATGACTCATCAAAAGAACGGCGCCTTTGCCGGTTATGCCGCCACAGTCATCGAAGCTTACTGCTTCGAGTCAGGCAGAGACGAAGCCAAAGTGCGCGAAAAACTGCCCTATGCCGAAGCCCTCAGCCGCGTCCTCTTCCTCGACTGGTTGGTCGAAAGAAAAGAACGCGGCATCGAAGGCACGACGGTCGGCCCGGTCAATAACCTCATCGAGGTCGTGCTCGACGAGCTGAAAGCCCGTCGGCACGCCCTCTAGAGCTTAGCCGAAGCCGAGCCCAGGCTTACTTGGCCAGACGGCGAGCCATCTCGACCAGGGTGCGCACACCATAGCCGGTGGCGCCGCGCGGGTCGGGGCCGAGCTCGCGGCTGCGGAAGGCCACCGAGGCGATGTCCAGGTGCACCCAGGGGATGTCCTCGCCGGCGAAGCGACGCAGGAACCACGCCGCCGTCGTGCTGCCCGGAGCGCCGCCCGAGTTCTTCAGGTCGGCCATGTCGGAGTTGTTGAAGGCGTCGTACTCCTTCCACATGGGCACGTTGAGCATGCGCTCGCCCTGCGCGTCACCCGACGAAACCACCAGGTTGGTGAACTCGTCGTTGTTGCCGAAGGCGGCGCAGGCGATGTCGCCGACCATCATGCGCACGGCACCGGTGAGGGTGGCCAGGTCGATGATGCGCGTGGCGCCCTTGCGCTTGGCGTACTCGATGGCGTCGGCCAGCGTCAGACGGCCTTCGGCGTCGGTGTTGTCCACCTCGACCGTCAGACCGTTCATGGTCTTGAGCACATCGCCGGGCTTGTAGGCCGAGCCGCCGGTCATGTTCTCGGTGGCAGCCATGACGGCGCGCACCTTGATGTTCAGACCGAGGGCGGCGATGGCCTTGATGGCAGCCATGGTGGCCGCACCGCCCGACATGTCGCGCTTCATGTCGCGCATGCCGTCGGCCGGCTTGATGTCGAGACCGCCCGAGTCGAAGGTGACCGACTTGCCGACCATGGTCAGCTCGGCCGTGGCCTTGCCGTCCTTGGGCGTGTAGAGCATGTCGATCAGGTAGGGCGGCTGGTCGGAGCCCTGGGCCACGGCCAGGAAGGCACCGGCGCCCATCTTCTTGAGGGACTTGCGGTCGTGGATCTCGACAGCGATGGTGCCGCCGCTCTCGGCCGCGATCTTCTTGGCCAGCTTGACCATGCGAGCCGGGGTGCAGTCACCGGCGGGCTCGTTGGCCAGGTCGCGGGCCAGGTTCACCGAAGCAGCCAGGGCGAAGCCGTCTTTGAGGCCGCGGGCGGTCTCCTTGACCGAACCGGCGTCGACCACCAGGTGCAGCTTGGCGAAGTGGCTCTCGCCCTTGTAGCCGCCCTTCTCGGTCTTCTGGTGGTTCATCTCGTAGTCGATCATGGCCGCATAGGACGCCAGCGCCTCGCCCACACCATAGGCGTCGCTCTTGATGGCGGCGGCATCGATGGCGGCGAAGGCGACGTGCTTGGCCTTGAGGGCGCGAGCCTTGCGCAGCGCCGCCGTGATCGCCTTGCGGAAGACGGTCAGGTCGGCCTTGTCGCGAGCGCCCATGCCGAAGACCAGGATCTGCTTGGCCGCGGTCTTGCCGTCGGTGAAGTGCTCCATGGTCTCGCCGACGGCGCCCTTGAAGCCCACCGACTCGGCCTTGCGAGCGAGCGAGCCCTCGGTGAGCAGGTTGGCGCTCTTGGCGAAGGAATTGCCCTTGGCGCCGTCGAAGTTCTCGCCTTCGAACACGCCGACGAGCAGAACGTCAGCGACCACAGCAGCCAGGGAAGGGGAAGTGAAAGCCTTGGTTTTCATTTGGATTTTCTCCGTGTTGTAGTTGATTGCATGCGCCGGCTCAGCCACCCGACATGGGCAGCCGCAGCCGTTCTTGCGCAGAAACGCCCCGTGCCTCAACTAATTTGGCAAGTGAGGTGCGGGCTACTATTTCTTGGGAAGCGGGGTCCACTTATCCGCGAGGATGATGGTGGACTTGGGTGGGTCGTTGACCTTGGTGGGTTTGGCCCACATGTCACGATTGGGAATGGCCACCGTGCCGCCTTCCACCTTGATGACGGTGGAAAGATAGCCGATGTCCACTACCTTGCCTTTGACGTCCATGCCGACGATGGCAATGTTGTCGTCAGGCTGGAAACGCCGGGTCATCTGCAGGAAGACCCCGCAGACAAGGTCGCTGGCTACCCCCTGCAATGACAGAGCCAGAGCCGCCGAGAGAATGCTCACGCCGAGGAACAGCTTGGAGAGCACTTCAGGAGCGACCACACTGGCCACGACAAAGACAGTAAAGACCCAATAGCCGGTCTGCATCGAGCGCAAGATCAGTGTCTTGCCCCGAGTGCTGGCACCGGTGGTATCGAGAGTCTTGACGAGGGCAGCCCGAGCCGGGCGGTAGAACAGATAGGAGATGCCCAGAAAGACCACCGCGATGAGCGCGTTCACGCCAAGCGGGATGAGCTTTTCCAGGACACCGTCGAAACTGAGGGCGCTCAACTTGCCCTCGATTTCTTGGGTGAAAACGCCGCCTCTGGCCATCAGTCCCAAGAGGACCAAGCCGACAAGCAGCGCCAGAGCCTTCAGGCTCGTCATGATACGTTTGATCATGTTGGCTCCAGTTCAGTTAATCGCACTCCAGACGAAACCATCAGAAACCCTGCCTAGGACCCTTTCACACCGACGGACCGCATCAAGAGCTACATACTTGCTCTCTTTTGCAATAGATGTCTAATGGATTGGATATTCGGGAGTGTTTAGATGGAAATCTCTTGATGAGATAAAGGAGTACTCTTTGAAACTAGAGAAATGGACCATAAGAGGCTAGAGAGAAGCGGCAATTATGGGAGATCTCTAACGCGATCATGAGCTCTCTTGAAATAAGAGTGTTTAATCTTGGCTTCCGCCCTCTAGCGCACCTTCCGCTAAGCCCCAAAAACTTCCAAAAATGTCTGCGACACAAGCCCAATAGGCGACCAAAAGCGAGCGCAGCTTGCACACCATGACAACCTGCCGAGATCACAACCTTAGCCAGATATAACCGCTTCTTGTAAACCAGATAACCCTGCGCGGGTGATTTCACTTACACCACAGTATTAGATTTTGGGCCCATTACCTCTTCTCTCAACTTTTCTGAAGCAAGCCACAAAACATTAGCCCCCGCCCGCACATGCACTGCAACCACTGGTGATACCAACCAGGTTGGTGATGCTCGCTCGGCAACGGCACTGGCAAAGGCTTCAGAAAAGCGTCCACTCAACTATCTGGAACCATCATGAAAGGTGTCTCATGACTGCATCTCAGCCCAATCCGAATGAACCCAAGCCGGCAGTCTCCGAAGCGAACCGCAGTCTCGACGGCGGCAAGCTCGCTGAAGCCATGCTTTGGCTCTCCACTGCCAATGTTCTCGACCAGAGCCCTGACCGCACGCGGCTCTCGGGCGCCGTCAACAGCGCTTGCTTCACCGTTGTCGCCAAGGTGGTGAACAACTGTGAGCTGCGCCTTCTGCACTGCGGCAACGTCACCGAAAAGGACGTCGCCGAGATGAGCATCGCCCGCGAAGCCATCGCCGCCATTCTCAGCAAGCTGCCGCGCGCCGGCGAGACCAGCAAGGAATTCGAAAACCTTGCCCTGGTCAACGCGCACTTCAACCGCCTGGCCAGCTCCTACCCGCACCTCTTCCAGGAACACGGCAACCTCACCCGCTTCGTGCCCACGCGCCCGAACGAAGCTGCCGATGTGGTCAAGACGATGAATGCCTGCCGCAGCCTGCTGGCAGCCGTGCAGGACAAGGCCGACAAGGTCGATACCTCGATCGGCGAGACCGAACGCTACAAGGCTGTCGACACCGCCGTGTCCAACGCCGAGTCCTGCATCTTCGGCTTCCCCTTCGGCGTGCTCAGCGACTTCCAGGCGGCGACCTTCTTCATCGACGGCGCCATGCGTCTGATGGAAGCACCGGCAACGCCTGGCGGTCGCATCGCCAAGCTCGACAAGGAACTGCAGGAACTGCGCACCGTGCTGGCTTCGGCCCGCGCCCAGGTCGTGCACAAGAACAAGAGCGAAAGCCGCAAGGAGCTGAAGCGAGCGCTCGCGCTCGTGCGTAAGCTGGGCTTCACCTCTCCCACCGGCATCTGACCAGACCTTCGGTCTCTTTAGCGGGACCGGAAGTTGCTGCAAAGCAACTTCCGGTCTTCTAAAGCCCCGATGCTCAAACCAACTGAAGAAAGAACAATCATGTTTTCTGAAATAGCTCTTTTCGTGAAGGGGCTTAGTTCTGACTGGTTAATGCTCTCGGCATTTTCCGTCGGTCTGGGACTATTTGTCGCCCTGATAGTGCTGTCTGTTATGTTTGCTTTGAAAGTGCGTGCTCTCAAGCCGGAGCGCGACAAGGTCAAGACCTGCGGCTACATCGCCCCCAAGCCATCGCTGGAGGCCACCCGCAAGGTGAAGCGCCTGTTCAGCTATCTGATTGCGCTTCAGGTGGGCAAGGTGCAGATCGAAGGCAAGGAGAACATCGGCGCCGTCAAAGGTGCCAAGATTCTCAGCGGCAACCATCCGCATTGGGCTGATGTCGGTCTCATGCCGCTTCTGGTCGACGGCACCGGCAGATTCATGGCCCACGGTCGCGTCATGACTTTCTTTTGGGGGCTTCTGGGAGTCTGGCTTTCCAAAGCCGGTGTCTTTGCCGCCAACGACGAAATTCGCGACGGCGGAGCCCGCACCCGTGAAGCAGCCACCAAGATGCTCGAAGGCGGCGAAACTCTGGTGATCATGCCGGAGGGACTGACCAACTTCTCACCGGATGTGGCGCCCTTCAAACCCGGCACGGTCAAGATCGCCCGAGAAGCAGCCCGCCGCATGGGACAACCGGTCTATCTCGTGCCCGTCTACATTCGCTACGGCAAATACCCAGGTGCCTGGCTGGCCAAGCTCGACCGAGCTGTGCAGTACTTCGTCGTGTTCTTGCTTTTTCCTTTCTATCGGCGCGGTGCGCGTGTTGTGGTCGGTAAGGCCATCAGCACCACCGAACTGGTCGACAGCAAGGGGCGTGAATTGACGGACGAAGAAGCCTCCGAACTTTTCCGGCAGCGCATTGTCGCGCTCGACCCCGGCAAAGTTTGACGAGCCTGAAAAACAATGCAGAAGAGGAAGCGCCCCAAAGCCTTCCTCTTCTTTTTTCGCCCGCTTCTACTACTTTCTATAGTCTTGCCTCGCAAATCTAGCGCCAACAAAATAGGGTCATTGTCCGCCATAAATCATCTGCAAGAAATTTGGCTGTTTTTCTTGCAGTGATTTCTAGCTAGCGTTATCTCGCTAATCTTTAAACCAGTTAATTTAATACTCCACATGGTGAATACACGCAGACAGAACGCCCTCTAATAGCTTCAATAGCTTCTTGCATACTTTGATAATTACCGCCAAAAGCCTCATCAAGACAGAGTATTGAGACCATTAAACGAAACCAGGCAAGCTGCTTTAGAGCCAATCTGTTTCACCGATGCGTCTGGTAGGTTGTTGGGTACAAATCACCCTTTCGTTCAAACCGAGCCTAAAGCCTAAACCAAGTAACCACGCACCACACAAAGCTCTTTTACTCGACATGTTCGAGAAGAGGTGGGCTGATTTGCATGGCATCGGCTGCAGACTTTGATTGAGAGGGCTGATTTGTCGCTTATCTTCGTTTACCCTTGCAGAAAGGACCCTCCATGCAGTTGGTTCTCGAACCCCCTCACATGGGCAAGAACTGGATCTTTTTCGCCAACGACCTGGCCAACGACAAAGGCTTTGTCGCCCACGAGCCCTGCTACCACCGCATCCCCGACTCCGAACGCTGGACCGTGAACATGTACCTGCGCGAAGCGGCTGAGGAATTCGGCATCAAGCAGTTCATCTTCAACCAGTGCCAGTGGGAAGGCTCCACCGGCTGGGAGTTCTGGACCGACGACAAGGTCAAGATCAAGGCTGTGGTCGAGAAGGTGGCGGAGCGTCTCGGCTTGACGGTGGACACCACCGCCCTGGGCTGACGCACTTCTTCAACTTCCAAACAAGATAAAGAGAGGACCGATGCTCTGTCGCTCGAACTGTGGGGCTTGCTGCACGGCAATCTCCATCTCTTCGTCCATTCCCGGCATGCCCGACGGCAAGCCGGCCGGAGTCAGGTGTCCCCACCTGTCGGAAGCCAATCTCTGCAAGCTCTTCGGCAAGCCGGAGAGGCCCAAGGTGTGTTCCAGCTTCCAGCCCTCGCTGGATGTCTGCGGCACGAGCCGAGAAGAGGCTTTCTTCCTCATCAGCCGGTTGGAGACGAACACCAAGCCGGCTTCCACCAAGTAGTCACGTTCTGTATCAAGATAACTGCGCCTAAGGCGCTGGAGCAAAACACATGATCTTCGATTCCAACTTCTGGCCCCTGGCGTTGCTGGTGGCTCTCGTCAGTGCCGGCGTCTTCGCCGCCTTCAACTTCTTCTTCAAGGAGGCGAAGCCCAGCGAGGACGACCGCTACAGCTACCGCTACAACGAGCGCAAGCCCTTCAACCGCAAGCGCACCCTCATGGTGGGCTGCATCGCCAGCGCCGTCGCCAGCCTGCTTCTGGTGCGTCTGGTCCTGTATTACTTCATGCCTGACTTCCAGGGCAGCTACTTCGGCTACTACTGGCCGCTGTTCGCTGCCTTGGTGCCCTCCAGCGTGCTGGCTCTCTTCATGCACGAATGGCGGGGCAAGAGCATCGCGCTCTCCATCTTGGCGCTGGTGACGCTGTTCATCGTCGTGCCGACGGTGCAGTACACCTACAACGCCTGGGGTCCGAGCAATGCGCAACGCTTCGCCGCCCAGCCCAAGATTCGCATCGCCGGCGCCGACGAAGTGATGCCGCCCACCGACCCCAATCGGATGGTGCGTGTCACCAAGAAGAACGCCGCCTTCAAGGGACAGACGGCGCTCACCTCCAGCCCGGACGCCAACCTGGGCAGCAAGTACAAGATCGACGCAGACGCCTACGACCTCCAGTCCATCGGCGGTCATCGCTACTGGGTCGCTCCTCTGGAATTTGCCAACTTCGCCGACTCCATGAACTTCGGCGAGCCGGTCAGCCCGGGCTACGTGGTGGTGGACGCTCAGGACCCCAACAAGGACGCCTTCCTGAAGCTGGGCTACAGCATGACGCTCTTCGAGGAAGGCAACTTCGGCCTCAACCTCAACCGTCATCTCTACAACCTGGGCTACAAGGACGGCATGCTGGTGGACGCCAAGTTCGAGGCCGACGACAGCTGGAAGCCGCACTGGGTGGTGACCTACATCAAGCGTCCTTTCGGCGGCATCGCCGGTCGCGAAATCACCAAGGTGATCGTGGTCGACGTTTCCGAGCGCACGCCCAAGGTGGTCGAGTACAAGTTCGGTGAGCAACCGCACTGGATCGAGCGCGCCAACCCGGAGGGTCTCATCAAAGAGTACGCCGAAAACTGGGGCATGTACTCCGGTGACTTCGCCAAGAACAACTACTGGAGCGTCTTCTCCGGCATGCGCAAGGATGGCACCCTCAAGCCCTCCGAGTTCGACCTCAACTACACCACCACCGAGCACTCGGTCTGGGTCATGCCCATGACCTCCACCCGCGACTCCGACCACAGCGTCGCCGGCGTGCTCGTGGCCGACACCACCAAGAACGAGATGGTCTACTATCCGGGTCTGCGCGGGTTCAACGTCGGCGCCACCGTCGTCGATACCATGTCGCATGCTCCGGGCACGGGCCAGTTCAAGAACTTCAGCGTGGAGTCGGTGCAGCTCTACTCGATCTATGGCGAGTTGACCTGGGTGGGCATCTACACCTCGCCCCAGTCCGTCGGCAGCTCCTACCTGGCTGTCGGCCTTCTCCATGCCCATGGACAGAACTCGGCCGATGTGGTCATCGCCCCCGACATGCAGCGCGCCCTCGCCCTCTATTCCAACCAGTTGGCGAAGCGCGGCAACAGCCAGGACGGCATCACTCGTGAAGCGCAGGTGAGCAAAGAGGTGGCGGGCAAGATCTTCCGCATCTCGGTGCTCCCCGGCAATGCGCAGCAGCAACAGGCTGTCTACGCCTTCCTCATCGAGGGCGACAAGCGCATCTTCACGCTGACGCGCGACACCTACGCCAAGGTGCCGTTCGTGCAGCCGGGCGACCACGTGCGCTTCTCCTACCTGGACATCCAGGGTCCGGAGCTGGCGGTGACGAGCTTCACGGCTGTCGAGATCGAGGCAGACGGGAAGGTGAGCCAGTCGGCAGAACCGGCGCGCAAGTAAGCAGGCTGCTTTGCAGCGAAACAAGGGGCTTCTCGTAAGGGGAGCCCCTCTGCTTTGCCTCGTGGTGAGGCAGAGCAGAAACTCACTTTCTAGAATGTGGAGATCCTCATGGACCAGAAAAACAAGCAAAACTCTGTGATATCGGGACTCTTCGCCCTACTGGCCATCGTTGCCAGCAAGGGCAAGGTCTTGCTCAGCGCTATCTTGAAGGTGAAAGGGCTGGGCACCTTCATCTCCATGGCCATCTCGATGGTGGGCTACTGGTGGGCATGGAACCTCGGTTTCTGGGGCGCCCTCGGCTTCGTCGCCCTTATCTGGATTCACGAGATGGGACACGTGCTGGCCGCTCGCAAGATCGGTCTGCCCGTTTCGGCGCCGGTCTTCGTGCCCTTTCTGGGCGCCCTGATTCGCATGAAGGAGCTGCCCAAGAACGCCAAGGACGAAGCAATCATGGCCATGGGCGGACCGCTGCTCGGGGCGCTGGGAGCCTTCGCCTGCCTGGCTGTCTGGCAGCTGAACGGCGACAAGCTCTGGCTCTGGCTGGCGGGCATCGGCATGCTCATCAACCTCTTCAACCTGATTCCGGTCGCACCTCTCGATGGTGGCAGAATCGCCACCCTCTTCGGTCGCAGTTTCTGGTGGGCGGGGCTGGCTGCGCTCGTGGTGCTGTCCTTCGTCATCGAAGACTCGCTGCTGATTCTCTTTGCGGTCCTCGGACTACTGGAAATCGACAGCCGCTTCACCCGCCTGCCGCGCTGGGTCTTCCTGGTGCCGGTGGTGCTGGCTCTGGCGCACGGGATCTACTTTGGCCACTACTACCTGGGTGGCTTTATGGCGGCTCTGACCCTGGTGCTCGTCTATGGCAAGTTGCGCCGCAAGGACAGCGACTACCAAGAAGCCACCGAACAAGACGAGAGCTTCTTCGAGGTCTCAGCCGGTGCCAAGGCTGTGATTCTTTCAGCCTACCTGGCGATGGTCCTGGTTCTGGGCGCTACCTTCTGGTGGCTAGCCAGCATCTCGGCTCTGGTGCGCTGATACCGTGACGGAACCCCTGCAGCATTCGACCCTGGTCAGTGCTGCGGGGGTTTCTCTTTTTTCTTTAAAAGCCCTGTTTTATTATATGCCATCGTATATCAAGAACAAAGCAAAAGCCCGCGGGTGCAATTGGCAGAAAGAAAGATGAGAACTTGCCGCTCTCTGAATTATCGACGGCATCGAAAGCCCCATGGAAAATAGTAATATAGGCAAGTCTATCCTCGTAGTCATCAACAATAACAATGCTAAAAGCTGTCCTAGTTTTACTTGTCTTGGCAATCGCCTTAGCTATATTTTTGAGACAGGCACAAGTAAAAACAGAAGTAAAAGAAGACCAGCCTCACCCTCTTCCTTCGCCTGTTGCAGCCGCCATGGTGGTATACGATTCACGCCAAGTTCCGCTAAATACCTCGAACCTAGTATCGGCGCTGACAAAATCTGACGAAGTAAGCGCCCAAGAAATTAAGGCAGAATTGAGACCAGGAGCCAACTTGTTTTATGTGTTGGTGACAAAACCCGCCGAGCTGACAATAGTTATCAATGACTCACAGACAAGCGAAGAAGACAACAAAGCAATGGCTAAAGAGGCAGAAGAAAAGAAGCTGTTGCCGAAGGATGCCCTTACCAAGCTAAAAGAATGCACGGCGCACCTGGCACTATCGTCTCTCAACCACAAAATGGAAGTGCAGCCGGACAAAACACTCAAACTGACATCTGTCGATCTAGATTTGCAAAGTCCAGGCGTAGCAAAAGTCCTCAAAATTCTAAAAGAAACAAGCCAGGGACTGGTCTTTGACTGCCAAGACGATCGCTGGATTGAACCCTGATTTTATTCAGTAAGTAGCAATCCAGTAAGTAGCAACTTAGTAACCACTTTCACCCCACCGCGCCTGTAAGCATTTACAGGACGCGGCGCCCTAGCAATTGAGCAAGACCATTTATCTTCATTCAGGATAGATCGGCTTCTCTTCGTCAGGATTTCCATCCGGCAGCAAATCATAATCTACCCCACGACGCTTGGCTCGCTCCAAACCAAAGCGCCTCCAGCAAGGCGGTGCGTCCTTTACTGGGTATTGGAAATCTTCACCATCGCGCCGTACTTTGATGCCGTCCATTCCCACCATCTCAACCAATTCGTCAGCTTCAATCAATGACGGTATGCCTCCGTTAAAAGAGCAACCATAAAAGTGCGCAAACGTGCCGGCATAGACGGTCCAATCGCGCTGGTCAAGAAAATAAATACCGTGGTCAAAGTGTGCCTTAGTCGAACTTGTCATAACTTGCTCCAGCCAAAAGAAACTAACCAAACAAAAGAGAGCGGCAATACATCCATGTACTGCCGCTCTTACACTAACAATCCAGCTTCCTGCCAGACCCAAAAGCCTATTTAATCAAGCAATTAAGCAAGAGCCGAGCCAATTCTCTGCTAAAGCTCATTACTCTAATTGCTATCTGCGCAAGCCGCCATGCCACTCTTGCTGCAATCTTTGTTGGCGCTCAAATTGCTGCCGCTCAAACTGCTCTCGTTGCTCACGCAAACGTCTCTCAAACTCACGTCTTTCCGACTCGAGCCGCTCGCTTTGGCGCTGCTGCCGCTCTCGTTCGAGCTGCAATTGGCGCAGACTCTGCTCGTACTGGTCTTGTCTATAGTGCGGAATCGGCGTATAAGGCGGCACATAGATAGGCGCCCTATAGTTGTTGTAATAGGGGCTCGGCTGATAGTAGGGCTGGCGATAAGGCTGGTGGTAGTGCTGATAGTAGCCTGGGTGCCGGTAACCGGGGTAATAGCGATAATTTGGCAAATAAGGTGAGTAGCCTCCACCGATGCCAAAGTAGACTCCGCCACCGCCAATGCCGATGCCAATTCCGCCTCCAACACCTCCACCGATGCGAATCTGACCTCCTGTCACAAAAGGCTGAGCCTGTGCCTTGGTAGCCGAAACAATGCTTGCCACGACGACGACGACAAGCAATACTGCGCTTTTCTGCAAAGCTTTCATAGATTTCCCGCTTTCTTCTTTTTATTCTTAGGGAAGGAACGCACGGCACTGCACCGCACAGGTGTCAAATGGCGCCGCGCTCTTCTGCTGCCAATCACTCACCAAAGTACGGCATGCCTCGAAGCAGAAAACTGCCCAAAGCAATACATCGATAGGAAGCCTCTGGTTAGTCTTGGGCTTTTCCTTAACTTACAGTGAGAATCACAACAGAATACTCCTATGCCTAGCGCAAACAGTGCCGCAGAAACAAGTACTACGCACTATTCAATCAAGCTTTGCACAAGGACAAAACAAAGAATATCTGCGCCACCTCAGCAAGCTATCGCCAGCCCCACCAAGCTTTAGCAGATTTAGCGGCAAAAGTTAGCAGAACCGCGCCACCCACAAAAGAGCGCACGCGACCGCCCAAACCCGGCAAGCATGCCACTTTCCAGACACCATCAAAGCAACAAAACAAGCAACACAAGCAACCAGGCGCACCATATACAGTGCCCCGGCAACGCCAAACAAAATAGACTTTGCGGTTATCTACTTACTTGTAGACAGAAAGGTTACCTAACAACTGTTTCAAACTTGTTGCAGAAAAGCTCTCTAAAAGCCAATCTAAACAACAACACATACAAAACTCAAAATTCATGCTCAAAACTTGTCGAGAAAATTGCAAGCCTGTATAGAAACATGCAAGGGTTCCCCCTCTTTTTCTTTACCCCGACCGACAGGTGTTTTCTATGCAAAAGATTGCCGAGCCGAGCAATTATTCAATTGATAGTCATCTAAATAAGAATGCCTCGACAGAGGCTGGCGATGCTCAACTGTCCGATTTTGTGCAGTCAGCCGTCTATCCGGTCAAAGCCGAAAATGCAAATCTGCAGCTCGCAGCCAAATACGGCGATCAGGCTTTTAGGGTTAGCGAAAATCTGACACCGGCGCAGCAACAGCGAGCCGATGTACTAGACCCGCAAATGCTGGAACGCGCAGGCAAAGCCATGGCTGGCCTCATTCTCGACAAAGGTCGCATGGACATGCTATCGCAAGAAGGAGAGCTGATGTTTCTCATGGCTTATCAAGCCTACGGCAAGGAAGGTCAAGCCGGGGTGCAAAAGCTGATGGATGCTATCAATAAAAATCTGGGCGGCGACTTCAAACTAGAAATGCGCAATGACTCAGCCCTAACCAAACGGGTAATTGAAGAGTTCACAAAGAAAGGCGAAACACCGCCCGATTTCGTCGGCAGCATCGAGCTGAAAGATAAGTCTGGTCGCCCTCGCGGTGATGTTCTCTTTCTTTATAGCAAGAATAGCCCCGGCATAAGAACATAGAACCGGCACAAGAACTAGACACGGCACGAGAATTTAAAACTGTTGGTCGAAACTGGAGCTAACATTCGCAGAACACAAGAACTGTATGCCTACTTGAAAGAGCCCACCATATTGGTTTTGCCGAACTATTATTAATTAAACCAGAGCTGGATGAAGAGCGTGTACTCTGACTGCGGCGACAGATAAAGGTAAGGATACTAAGGGCGACTGCCGAGAGCACCTTTCAAACTCCCACAAGTCAAGCAACCCAAAAACAGAAAGAAGCAAAAGGGGAGGGGCTGGAAAATTCATTTCCCAAGCCCCCATCAAAGTCAGTATCTACGACCTTTTCAAATTGCGGATGCGACATATCAGTTATTATCGGAAACACTCCCCCTTTTTCGATGTCAATTTCTTGAACTATTCAAACTTGAGTTTTGGTAGTCTCCTCCTTAATTCACTTTGAATTCGCTCAAGTTCATTTGAATCCTTAGAGGCGATTGTCCAATAGATTCCATCGCAGAGACCTATATGAACTTGAGCAGAATTCCAAAACTCCTCCGTCGCGGCTTCACTAACTAGATCTTCAAGCTTTTGGGTAAAGCCAGATATTCCCATTTCATCCATATCGACCCCACTTAGCTCTGTTGAGAAATCTTTGATATCAACTCGCTGGAAAGCTAAGTTTGGTGAATCTAACTCAGCCTCTCTTTTCCTAAGCCGAATCTCATTCTGCTTTTTCGCCTTAAGAGGACTTATGTAACACGAGTGCAGGAGCCATGCGCCATGCTCAATCTGAGTTGAATCACCAACAATTCTGACAATTTCGCTGGCGACACCTGAAGTTGCGATGAACCGAAATTCGTAAGTCATAACTTTGACTCCTTTAGGAAGGTTGTTGACATGCCTTCTGGCGAATCACTTTTCCGACTTTTTGGCGGGCTATTTTGCGATTCTTGGCGAATTATTTTGTACTTTCAAGCTCTGTGGTGCTTTCAGTCTTGAAAAATTGCACCTCAAATCGCTAAATTTTGCTATTTAAAGCGCAAAGCCACAAGGAAGCTGGAGAAATGGGCGGAAAGACAAATTTGCTAGACAAGCAGAATCAACCTTATGGGCTATAATTTGCACGGTCAGCGGCTAGTAGCGGTCTACTTTGCCACGGACCGAAAAGCAGTGATCCTGACTGGTATCTCGTGTTTTTTTTGAGGAGAATCCAGGTCGATACATATCCTCCACACAGAAGCAGCGCCAATAAGCCGACGGCAACAGCCAGTAAACCATCCGCAAGTAAGCGATGACAACAAGCATTTTTCATATAACGGACATTTGCAATTTGGCTTCAATTGTTGAAGAAGGTTCAATCTTGTCAAAAAGCAGTGAGCGATTATCCGACCTCCAATTTGTCAGTATCGCACATCCGAATATACAAGCCAGGCGATCTGGAAAGGCAGTATCGGTGTCGCCGTTTGGCTCAGTGCATGATTACGTGCCATTTTACTTTGCACCACGGTCACCAATGCTTTACGCCCTTCACAAAGGCAGTGTTGATGGTTATCAAAAAGGTCAGTCGCAAATCATCTATCTGGTGTCAACAGCTGAAAGGATAGTTGCATCAAACTTAGAATTTGTATTTACTAATAGAAATGCCAGCCTAGTGAATGCCATATTTTTCAACGAGTTCGACAAATTCCAAGATGAAGTTGACCAGGAAATTCTTCAGGCTGAGTTTTGGGGAAATACTGCGGACGACGGAGACAGGAAAGCAAGAAGACAAGCCGAATTTCTAGTTAAGGACAAAGTGCCGCTGTCTGAAATAATTGAAATCGGAGTGTTTGATTCCAGAGTAAAAAGCCTGGCAGAAGCAGCACTTGGGTCTTCCCAGCCAGAAATCGTAGTTGGAGTAAAACGGGAGTGGTATTTCAATGATTAAATTACAGACCGGTAATCTCCTGGAGGCAAAGACCGAAGCTCTGGTTAACACTGTAAATTGTGTCGGAGTTATGGGTAAAGGTATAGCTTTGCAATTCAAGCAGGCATATCCAGAAGTTTATAAAGAGTACAAAAGGGCATGCGACAAAGGAGAGTTGCGGCTAGGTTCAGTTCAAGTTGTCGCAACGAGATCGCTTTTTCATCCACGTTATGTCATAAATTTTCCAACGAAAGATCACTGGAAAGGGAAATCGAAGCTTGCAGACATAAGGACAGGCTTGAAAAGCCTGGTTGATACTGTTACTTCAATGAGAATCACTTCGATAGCAATTCCCCCACTAGGGTGCGGCAACGGTGGATTGGATTGGGCTGAAATTAGACCATTGATTGAAGATGCGTTCGCGCCTCTGCCAGAAGTAGAAGTAAGTCTTTACCAGCCGGTAGGAGCACCCTCCGCTATGGCGATGCCGGTTGGCACGAAGAAGCCAAATCTAACATTCAACCGTGCACTCGTAATGAAATTGTGGATGGCCTACACCAATTTGGATTTTGATACCGAGCTAAACCAACTAGTAGTTCAAAAACTATGCTATTTCCTTCAAAACACTGGTCAGGACTTAAAACTAAAGTTCGTGCGCGGCGCTTATGGACCATATGCGGATAATCTGAAATTCGTCTTGCAAGCACTGGAAGGGCATTACACAAGGGGCTACGGTGACAAGTCATCTCCAAATACATCGATAGAATTGCTCATTAAAGACTCCTCTGAACTGGACGAGATTCTGAAATCAGATCCAGACGCAGTGACAAGGCTGCTTAAGGTGCTAAATCTTGTGGATTCGTTCCACAGCCCCTATTTACTTGAATTATTGTCAACGGTTCATTTCGTAGCAAGCGAATCAGAAGAAGCGTCATCAAGCTATTCAGCAGTAGTTGCAGCTGTTAAGGAATGGAGTGAACGAAAAGAATCTCTATTTAGACCGAAGGATGTAAAGCTAGCATGGGAGCATCTAAAGGAGCAGGGCTGGATTGCTACTCCAAAGATAAAGCAATCAAAATACGCAGAGAATTACGATCGCATCAATTGGAAATCTTGATCAGGATGTTAAAGTCTCAGTATGCGTAATCGACAGATAGGGCGGGGAACCGGAACGTCTCAACAACTTTGAGACAGCTTTCTTTTTTAGTTTGCTGAATTCATACCTTTAAGGGTCCCCCAAAAGGCGCTTACTAACATAATCGCTCTTGCACCACACTCGCAGCCAAAGCCTTGGATAGATATGCCACCACTTACAGTGGCAACCCAAAAGCAGAGAAGGTCAGAAGTTTTCCGGAAAAATTTAAGCCGCCGAACGCACTCGACTGGTGTTGCTTTGGCCGGGGGTACTATGCAAAAGACAATAGCTGAAACGGACGAACCCAATACTTTTCAAACTGATCTGAGACTAGTGGTTCCGACCTCACGTTATCCGTCCGAATTCGTGATATATAGTGACAAGGTAGCTCAGAATGTGGATCCTCATAACGGAAAAACTGGTAACCCTAGAGGAATTGGACCTAGCCCCACCAGATCCCAAAGGACCACACTTCCCAATCGGTGAAGAGCTGGCAGGACTTTAGTGCGAAATCGGAGTAAAAATCATGGATTCTGACCTTGTAGCCAACCCTCCGGAGCAGACGAATGTGCTTAAGACAATGATAGGTCTTAAGGTGGAGCAAGCTGAACGATACCCGGAAACTCAAAGTACCTGTTTTCAGTTCTCCGGAGCATCTCTAGGTATATTTGGTGAAATGACCATACAACCGCCTGAAGCGCAGCTTCTTGACTTTATCGGCGACACTATTACCGCATATGACGATGATGACCCAGCTTGCGTTGAGATTAGATTCAAGTCCGGTAAGATTATCCACTTCAATATTCTAGGAAGCAAAGACGATCCTGCACCAGAGCGAATCATTTACTCCAATCTTAATACCTCTCCTCCTCTTCCGATTGTAGTTGCTCATATATTCGACTTCAATGTGCCGAAAGATTGGAGAGACTAGAAAATCCGAACATCTCAACAACGTTGAGACAGCTTTCTCTTTCAGTTTAGTGTAAACGCCTTTCAGCTCTTGCCGATTTCATACCTTTATGGGTACCCTCAAAGACGCAGACCGCGTGGCGATGTGCTCTATCTATACAGCAAAGGCAGCCCCTGCATAAGAACTTATAAAGCACGCACAAGCCAGCTTTCAAGCCGATAGAAGTACGAACTAATCAGCACACGAATCACTAGTTATAGTCAACCGGGGCACATACTGGGTTACGCCATCATTGAAAAAACCGCCTCCCCCGGCTCGCAGGCGCTGACTGATCGTCAGAGAAGTCTTGCCATTCTCAAAGCTGTAAGTAGAAACAAAATTGTCCGACTTAGGAAGAACATCTTCCCACAGGCATGGACCAAGCTCCTTTAGCTCAGCGGCGACTTATTTGAATTCACCGTGTTCAATTTTATCGGCTAACGCCGCCCCGATCTTAAACTTAGCATTGCGCTTTTCAGCGGCTTCAGCCTCTTCCTTTGTCAGCTGATGTCCATAAACTGTTGAAAAATCAAAATCAGGCATAGTGGGGAGCACCTCAGGTTTTAAGCAACACTTACCGTTTCGGGGACACATCAACGGTAAGCCGGACTGCCTAAAATCTGCATCAAATCAAATCAAATCAAATCAAATCAAACAAACCCGCTTCTTACCAGCGCGGCGCTTTCAACCTGCTATCGACATCTTCAACACCCAAGACTGGTGCGACACGCAGCAAGGGCTTGAGCCTCAGACTCTGAAAAGTCTGAGCAGACTGGGCATTGGCTTGGTCGAAAGAGGCGGAAGGTGCTTGCAAATAGACTTCTTGCACAGATCTGCCATCGCCGCTGGCGTCAATATACAAAGCCTTGACCTTTAGATCTACCGACTTATAGCGCCCTTCTATGAGAAGGGCATTACGACCATCGATTGCCACAGTGCTTGCCTTGTTTACATCAAACATATCTTGATTGCGCTCACCAAGCAAAAGACCAAGCTGTGCCAGATCGCTCTGACTGAGCGAACGCGGCTCGCCTTGCAGAACACGTTTGAATGAATCGGCAGTAGCGGGATCTATAAGTCCAGCGCGAGAATGAAAGCACAAGAGCGCATCGGTTGTGCTACTTTTGAAGGCGGTAAAAGAACCCACGGCATTATCATAGTTTTCGCTGAGCTTGGACCAACCGGCAGGAAGCTTGGCTGACTCAATTTGCCCGATAGAAATAGACCGCCCTTTCTGCTCAGGCGCACCACCCAAGAAGGTCGCCAAAAGCCGTTCTTCATGATTGGCCGGCTCTGCGGCGTCAGAGGCTCTGCCCGTCTTGGCATTAGCAGCATTTTCAATCGGCTGAAGGAAGTCTTCCATTATGATCTCCTGTGTTGGCCAACAGCCCTAAGCATTTCTTGCCTGAAAGCCATTTGCTCACCTGGGGGCAAAGACTGAATGATTTCGCGCATCTGGGCAGCAATATGAAAACGATTATTTCGCTCTGAATTGCCTTGATTTTGTGATCTACCGTAGATATCGACTACCACCGAGCTAAAGGTTTCTTTGCTGATTGAACCCGAGCTTCTCATCTGATTGAACATTTCAATCTGGTTCTGCAGCGGCATAGCCGCAACAGCTTGCATGCGCAAATTCCAGGTATCGTTCGAGAACGGTAGAGGTGGATTCGCTTTATAGTAAGCAGCATCGAAGTTTCTGATGCTCGCCCGAAATAGATGATGATAAATATTGTCTGTGTAGTTGCCGCTTAGATGCATGCGCCGCAGGGCTTCTAGGTGGAAGCGCTCGTCCATTAGACCTTCTTTCTGCATCTCTCCGGCACGCTGCATCATCTCTCTAGCTCGCGTGCTGTTGCGTGGATCGCTCATAGTAAAGTAAAGCATGTCGCTAGAAACTTGCTTGGCACCAGACAAGCGATCGCGATCGCTGCCCCATTGATTATCGATAGCTACTTTTGGCGGATTGCCCGGGGTGTAATCGGTGATATTCACCACATGCCAGCCGCCACTGCCACCGGCTACACCGTTGCCGCTATCGGCAAAGAAAGGTTGATTGCCGGTGTGCACCATCACCACCAAAGGCATGTTGCCATCTCTCTTGGCTGCTTCTATGCGCTCTTGCAGTTCTTGCGGTGAGCGCACATTGCCATAGTCTAAAAGCCAGTCTCCGCTTCTCTCAACCGATATTTCATTGCCGATTAGACGCAGCCTATCGGTGGTCAAATCGGGTTGACGCTTGCCGGCGTCCTCCGCCCCCAAGGTGCGAAAGAGCAAGTTAGGGCGACCGACCTCGGTGGGCGGATTCGTTGAATAATCCATTAATCGCTCTCCACTATCTGGAGGGGTGCGACCGGGTTGCGGAGCCCTTTGCTCATAGCGTACATTGGGATTTTCTTTTTGATAGTAAAGATTGACGGCAGCCACTTGAAAAATTTGCCCAGCGAAGTCTCTCACCCCATCGGTCTTTCTGAGAGATTCGGCGCCATTGCGAGGCACCAACGACTGGTCATCGACAACCACTGTGGTACCGTTGCGCGAGACATAGCGACCAGTAGTGGCGACATCGGCAACGATGCGGGCAGCCTCAGAAGGATTGCGCCAGTAATTGCGCACCTCAAGGGTGGCTACATTGCAAGTATTATGCTGCCCTTGGTCAATTCCAGTGGGATTAGCGGCATGCTCTAAAATCTGCCTGGCTAGAGCCCTTCTTTGCTCAGCGGTTATAGGCACCTCAGGATTATCTTTAGCTTCAAGCAACTTTCCCACTTCGCCATAAGTCTTGATTATTTCCTCTTGGCTAAGACCACGCCCCCGAGCAGAGGCTTCAAAAGCCTGCATGCGCTCTCTCAAATCACGGGAAGAACCGGGCTGACTAGCCTCGCTTGCTTGCAGCAGGCGATCTTGAGCGGCTTCAATAGGGGTGCGCACCGCCTCGGAGGAGGCATTTCGAATCTCTGCGCTGTTAAGCGGTCTGCCATCGCGCCCGTCAGAGAGATACGCAGGAGAGCTATCCATAGGTCTGCCATCACGCCCGTCAGACACGTAAGCAGGAGACCTATCGACTTGTCTGCCATCGCGCCCGTCAGAGACAATTTGTAAGTTGCCGAACTGTTTAGAGGCTTCGCCGCTACTGCTATCGGGGCGGAAGAGAGCGCTGGGCGCTGACCTAAAGCTATCAATCAGGTCTGGCTGGCTGACATTTTTAGCAAGGCTATCAGATTGCTCAGGACGCTCGAACTGACCAGACTTTTCTGTCTGATTAGCAGGCGAAGACGCCTCTTTTTCGCTATATCTATCGATGTCTTTGGTAGCCATTTTGATGGTAAGAAAATGCCGTCCCGAAGCCGGGAGCGGAAGTTATGGGAATGAGGGGGAGGTGGCTGTCAGAATAACAAAGTAGATGTAATCAGTTTGTTAAAGCTCCAGAGCAGACTTTTGTTTTAAGTTCATTGAGAACTTGCCCTATCGTACCGGGCTACTGTTAGCGCCCGGCCCATAATCGCGTCGATTCAACCGAAAGTGCCTTAAAATAGGGAAAATCATCAGCTCTGCAGGATTCACACCCTCATGAAACAAGGTATCTCTAAAGTAACCCCGCAAGGCGTCACAATCAGTTGTCGCGCCATATTAAGCGACCTAGACGGCACCCTGGTCGATTCGCAATATTGTGTCGATTATTCCTGGCAAGTTTGGGCGGAAGACCGCGGCTTAGACCTGGAAGAAGTAATGAGGGTCTGCCACGGGCGGCGCACAATCGAGACTGTAAAAGACATCACCCCCCATCTTGATGCCCAGACCGAAGTCGCTTTTTTGGAAGAGTTGGAGGCTACCTGCACCAAGGGCTTGGTGCCGGTGCTCGGCGCCCATAAACTTGTGGCGGCGCTGGCGCCTCATCAATTTGCCGTGATTACATCTGGTTCGCACCGCCTAGCCAGCCATAGGCTTAGCCATGTCGGTTTCACCCCGCCCCGTGTTTTTGTCACCGCCGATGATGTCATAAACGGCAAGCCGCACCCCGAAGGCTATCTTAAGGCAGCCCAAGAGCTTGGCATAGAGCCAAGTCAGTGTGTGGTTTTGGAAGATTCTCCAGCAGGAATTAGAGCCGGCAACAGCGCCGGCATGATCACCATAGGCATTGCCGCTCATTCCGGCGATCATGACATATCGCATGCCCAGTACGTAGTACAAGATCTCACCTGGTTGCGGGTCTTCCAAGAAGGCGAAAATCTCAAATTAGAACTGCGGGCTTTGACATAAGCAAAGCCTCTAGTTCCGTACTTCTCTGCCAAGCAATCGTCTAGTCTTCGCCCGGCACAATCACTTGAGGCTGAGCCGGCGGCTCGGGCTGCCCTTCGGCACCGGTAAAGAAAATACGATGGGCGGTCTTGCCAATCTCATAAACATCATGTTTACGCAGATTGCTGAGGGCCACTAAACCATAGTTCTTTTCAGGCACCAAGACCAAAAGCGAAGCAACGCCGGGTGTGCCGCCGTTCCAGCTCACCTGATGAAAACCACCGATTGCTTGATTTGGTCCGGCAGCAAAGCCGAAAGCCCATCTATTGGGCTCGCCCGTGCTTAAGGGTGGTCTTTCATACCACAAAAGCTGATAAGCACGGGGCGAAAGAATCTGCCTAGAAAGCAGACCATTAGCGTATTTGATCATATCGTTCGATGTGGAGGCAAGCATACCGGCGGCGGTGGTGACAGCCGGATTTTTATAGGACACCGGATGCAGAGTGCCCTGCCCTTGCCCGTCTCCGTAAGCCTGAGCGACGCGCCCGGTCGGCTCCATAATGACAGTGGTGGCAGTGCTGCTCATACCAAGAGGTTGCAAGATTGTCTCTTTGACGGCTTCTAGATAGTGCTTGCCTGAGGCTTTGGCAATCACCGAACCAACCAATCGATAAGAGAAATTGGAGTAGAGATACTGCGAACCAGGTTCAGAAGCCAAAGGAGTACTGTTCAATATTTCAAGCTCTTTGTCCCAGGCTATTTCGCGAGACAGTTGCGAGGGCACGCCGGCCGCCATTGAAGCCACCAAACGTACCGGCAACTTGCGATAAGGACCCTCTAGACCATCGACATATTTGTCGAGTGGATCATCGAGATTTACCAGCCCCTTATCGACCAGAGAAAGCAGAGTCACGCCAGTGAAAGACTTGGTCACCGAAGCCAGACCAAAAACAGTATCGGTCGTAGCAGGTATATTCTTTTCAAGATCGGCATAACCATAGGCTTTCTGAAAAACAATCTGACCGTCTTTGACTATGGCCAAAACATAAGCAGGCACATTGAACATCTGCATGCGCTTAATCACCATGGCATCTATGGCAGCAAGCCGATTAGCCATTTCAGCAGCTGAAGGCTCAGGGCGCTGAGCGGCTGCAGTGCGCTGGGCATGCGCTTTCTCAGAAGAGAAACCACCCCAAGTTATGGCGGTGGCAGCCAACGCAATAGAAAATAAAGAGATGGCTCGCTTACCGTTTGCAGTTTTCATTTACTCGTTTCCTCTGTATTTTTATCTTCAAACCAGGAGGGGCTAAAGCTGGCTCCAAAGCCAGCGTTCTTGGCGCCAAGCTCGGGTCTGTAGGGGTTCTGACAGACAAAAATCAAATAGATATTCATCGACAAAAATATGGCGACAAAGGCAGTCATGATTATTTGCGAAAGCAGACTTTCGACAAAGAAAAAATAAGTAAAGATGATAATCAAGACACCACCGGTGATGAGCACGCCCCAAAGCACCGGCGAGAGCTGATTGCGCGCCGCCACCATACGATGCTTTCTAGATTCGGCAAGGTCTTTCACTTCATCTACCATCGATTCATAAAAAACTTGCTCGTGATCATTGCGCGGATGATACTCGACCACCGAAAGCCAGAGTCGACGGTAAGGCGCTATCGTTGCTTCTTTCTCGAGCCCCTGCTCAACCTTAGACCAGTCTTGCTGCACAACCGCCTCAGCATAGCTATGCAATTCGCCTCTAATTTTGTGTCGCGCCGCAGGCTCAAAGGGTCCCGACAAATGATAGATATTGCTGAGCTTATTGGCTTCGGCAGCGGCTTCGCTGCTTGCCTCATCGACTTTGCTCTGAGCCGACACAACCACTAAACCGACAAGAATGGCATAAAGAGTGCCGACAATGGCAATGAGAATACCGCCTACTTCATGCCCGGGTTCAAGCCTTTCGCGCTTTACCCTTGAGCGCACAAGCACCAAACCCAGAATGGAAAGTGCTGTGGTGCCGCCCACTATCGCCAAAAATTCAAACAATGAACTCATTTCTTTTGCAGTCGCTCGATCTCGGCATTGATGGCGGCAATGCGGTCTTTGGTCATAGGATGGGTGGAAAGAATAGAAAAAGCATCGGGAACTTTAGTCTCTTGCTTGTCTAGTTTTTGGAAGAACTTTACCAGACCATGGGGATCGTAACCGGCTTTGATGGTCAGGTCCACACCGAAAGTATCGGCTTTGGCTTCTTGGTCGCGACCAAAGCGCAGCCCTTCTAAACTTTCGCCCAGTTTAGCCATATTGAGCAGAGCCAAGACCCTTTTATCGTCGCCGGCCCCGCCAAAGAGAATCATAAAGATGGCGCCCACACCCATGTTGCGCACAGCCGCCTTGAGTGTATCGCGATGAATGACATGGCCAATTTCATGACCGACCACACCGGCTACTTCATCATCGCTCTCAGCCGTTTTGAGCAGCCCTTCATTGACCACGACCACACCGCCGGGATAGGCGAAAGCATTGACTTCGCTCGAATCATCATAGAAAAACCTAAAGCGATAAGGGGTCTTGCCTAAGGCGACAAGCAGCCTTTTACCAATCTTTTCCACCCGCTCTTTCTGAGGTACTTCTTTGCTTTCAGCCTCATGCAGCTTGGCCAAAAAATCGCCTATCTTGCTTTCAAACTCGGGGTCGACACGGCTAACAGCCATATCAACCAAGAAAGCAAAAGAAAAATAGAGGACTAAACAAAACCCTGATATGACGCCTAAGACCGTTGTCCAATAACGCCTATTATGCCCCTTTCGCTTTTCAGCTTTGGCAATCAATTCTTCAATTTGCTTGCCTAAAGCCGATGAGCGCGTAAATACCAATAACTTAGGCAAAATGGTCTCATCATTGAAGATTACTGCCCAAGCCGAGCCGGGCGGCTCTATTTTGACCCGCAGACCATCTTGCCCGGTAAAAGCAATATGAGCCTGGCTATAATCGAGCTCTTGCAAGCACTCACCGGCATGGCAGACAACCACCTTTGCAGAAGCAAACTGTACTTCCACGTCGCGACTCTGGGGCTGTCCCTTTTCATAGTATCTGGCGCTGAAGCCTTCGCTCACTAGCATCGGCGTCTGTCTTAGCCGCTGGTTGTCGGTACGAAGCGCCGCACCCAGGCACCGAAAGCTTCAGGATTTCTGGTTTGAATGTAAACCCGACCCGGTCCGGTAAACATACAACCAAGCCCTTCGCCGCTTGTAAAGCTGCTTACCCAGTTCTTACCGGCTTTGACTATTTCATAGCTGGTATCACCGCTCCAAGCCACCAAATGTCCGTTGTCCACCATATATTTCTCACCTGGTGGAATATCGATTTGCATGAGGGCGCCAAAGGCACTGACGGCAAAACCGCCATTACCCTTGAGATGCAAAACAAAAAGACCGGCGCCCGAAAACAAACCAGATGTAAGTTTTTGCGCCTTGGTATCCATTTCTATTTGGTCCATGGCGGCAAGCATGCAACCACTTTTGACAAAATAATCTTGCCCACCGCTTATATGAATAACTTTCACATCGCCAGGCGGCGACGGAGCGAGAAGCACTTCACCAGCCCCTTCGTTGGCTGAAACTTCTTGGAAGAAAAAGGTCTCCCCACCCAAGACACTGCGCTTGAGGGCGTTCATGGCACCGCCCCACATTTTGCCTTCGATGACTAGGTGTCCTGTTTTTGCGACCATGGCGCCCGACTCGGCCTTGATATGTTCGCCCGGTTGCAAACAAACTTTCAAGACAGCGTTAGAGCCTTCGTGCAAGAGTTGGTATTCCATTTTTCAAGCTCCACACTAGTGACATTGACGAGGCATTTTAGCACCAGCAAGATACTGGCAAGTGCCTATTGCCAATATTACTTGGCTAAAGCGCCCAAAGAGGGCACCATAAGCTTTTTAGTATGCGCAAACAGCCTCGGGCTCTAAACTTCACCCTGAGGAAAGATGCCATAGCCTACGCCATAGACGTTTTTGATAAAAGATTCCGAGCCATCGACATCTATCTTTTTGCGCAGCCTTTTGATGCAGCTTGAAAGAGCTTCCACCCCCACGCTGGAATCATCTGACCAAACTTGATTGAGCAGCCTATCGGCAGGAAACAGCTCGCGTGGATGCTTGAGCAAAAATTCTAGAAGAGCATATTCGCGACTGACCAGTGCTACTTCGTTGCCGTCAACTTTGATGGAACGGCGCTCAGGCACAAGCTCTAGTCGACCTATCTTGACCGAAGGGCTGGCAATTTTTACCGGTCGCCGCAAGAGGGCTTGCACTCTGGCCATCAGCTCTTTGCCATGAAAAGGCTTGGTCAGATAATCATCGCCGCCGCTTTCCAGCCCCTCAACCCGCTCTTCGATAGAGCGTTTGCCGGTGAGAAACAAAACCGGTGTCTGATTACCCTCAGCGCGAAAACGCTTGACCAAATCAGCACCCTCACCGTCTGGCAGGGCTCTATCTAAAATAATTAGCTCATACTCTGATGTCTCGCTAAAGTGCCGCGCTTCGGTCAAATCTTTAGCCAGGTCAACTGTATGACCTTCCACCGATAGCCAACGGCTGACCACCCTGGCTAGGTCGGCATCATCTTCCACCACTAAGATTTTGGCCATCTATTTCAACACCTACAAAAAAAACGAGGTCGGCACTAGTCAAGTCATTGGGCTTGGTTGCTACAAGGAATGGTGAACCAGAATACACAGCCACCTTCTTCACCGGCAAAAACTCCTATCTTACCCCCATGCAGTTCCACAATATTTTTACATATTGACAGTCCCAAACCTGTGCCTTGACCACTAACCTTTGTCTCGCCGGGTTCGTTCTTGCTTTTCAGACCCCGGTCTTCCTTAGCCTGCACCTGGTAAAAGCGATCAAAGACCTGCCCTATTTTATCTTCTGGAATACCACGACCGCGGTCGCGCACTTCCACCCGCACATGATTGCCTTGCTTGCGCCCTTTGACAAGCACCCGCGCTCCTTCCGGTGAAAATTTAACGGCGTTGCCAAGCAAGTTGACCAAAACCTGCACTATTCTTTCTTGGTCGCATTCTAGTTCAAAGCTGCCTTCCAGCCTGCTATCAATCAAGATATTCTTCTTCAGAGCAAGCGGTTGCACCGAGGCTAGTGCCCCTTCAAAAATATCAGCGAGACTTGCCTGCTCCTTAAACAACTGCATCTGCCCCTGACTCATGCTTTCAATATCAAGCAAGTTATTGACCAAAGAAAGCAGTCGGTTGATATTGCCAAGACAAGCTTGCAGGTCTTTCAAAGCATCCGGGCTCAGGGGTCTGCCGCTGCCGGCTTCAGCCAAAACAAGCTCCAGACTTAGTAAGACTGAGTTTAACGGTGTGCGCAAATCGTGCGAGACCATAGAGGCAAACTCTTGCTTCATGCGCTCTATCTGCTTGCGCTGCGAGATATCGTGAATGACCAGATAATAGCCCGAGTCTCTCTCGCTTCTGGTTATACACCATTCGGTCTCGACCACCTGCCCGGCAAAGGTTCTCACCGCAAGCTCCACCATCGATGCACCCGCATCAGCTTGAGATTCGGCTTTCTCTTGCTTAGTTTTCTCTTGCTTAAGTTTGGCTTGCTTGAGAGCAGCGGTCAGCTTGGCACTATCGCCTTCTTGCAAGACCTCTACAGCACGCATACCGATTAGCTCGTCTTTCTCATAACCCCAGAGACGACAAGCAGCTTCGTTTACTTCTTCAAAGCGCAAATCTTCGCTAATTGAGCAAACAACATCCATGGCGTTATCAAGCACGGCTCTTTCACGAGCCCGCAACTGCGTCAGAGACAAATAGAGTTCTTGGCAGAGTTTGTCGATGGCCGCTATTTCATCGGCACCGCCCACCGGGGCAAGCGGCGGCTGATTAGCGGCTAAGCGAGCGGTGTTCACAGTCAATTTATCAAAGCGGCTACTGGTGCTGCGATAGAGAAAAACAGCCAAACCCAGTGCCATAAAGACACTAAGACCGGCTGAAAGAGCAATAGCCGAGCGCAATTCGCTGTCATAGCGCAAAAGCAAGTCTTGCTTTCTTTGCAGATCGCCTACTCCGACAACCGAAAGCTGCATAATTGTCTGGTTGATTTTTTGCATGTCGCCTTGCAAACCCAAAAGCGAAACACGGCGGCTCATCTCGGTGCCGGAAGTACCTGGTCGGGTGCTGGAATTGAAAATCTGACCGATATGCTGAAATGACTTCTTCAAATCTTGGCAAAGGGCGTATTCACCAGGATATCCAGCGGAAAGCCTTTCGATATCCCGCACCGCCTCGTTAATTTCCTGCACGAGACCTTCGGCACGAGCATTGAGCATCTCGTAAGAATCTTTGTTCCAGGCTCGCATAATCAGCACGGTTGCCCGTTCCATATGCAAAATACCAAGCTTATTGACCGCAGTAGCCATATCGCGCCCATGAGCCTCAGAACGCCTGGCCTGATCCAACTTTTCAACCATCGACCAGAGCACGCCAAATATAGTCAGTTCAAAAACTACCGGTATCGCTGCAATAAAGAGAATTTTCTGAGAAAGACGCATTGTTTAAGAGCGACCAAGGGCGTAAAAATTGGGCAAAATGCAAGCCCAGAGGCTCGAACTATTCTAAACTGTTAGGCTGAGATTAAATAGAGGGTTCTAGAGTGTCGGTGCCGGAAAGCACTATCTCGTCAAGTGCAGAGCGCCAAATGAAGGGCGAAGTCAAGGCTGAACGCCAAAGGCTGACCCTGATTTTTCTCATCGGCTGTCTTTTGTATTTGCCGGGGCTTGGCAGCTACGGACCCCTCGACCCCACCGACAGTTTCTTTATCGAAGCAGGACGCGAAGCCGTAGAAACCGGTCAATATCTTGTCCCGATGAACAACTATCAGCCCTGGCTGGACAAGCCTATTCTCTATTTTTGGGCGGTTTCGGCATCGATTATCTTATTTGGCGGCTCAGAGGCAGCCATCGGCTTTTCCGGACGCATCTTCACCGCCCTCACCGCCATCGTCTTTTCGTTCTGCGTCTACTACGGCAGCCGCAGCTTCATCGGCAAAAAACAAGCTTTCTTTGCCGCACTCATCGCCATGACTTTCCCATTAAGCGCCGAGCTTGGTCATATCTCGCTCACCGATATGCCCCTTACTCTCTTTATGAGCGCCGGTCTTTATGGGCTTTTTCATTATTTTCAACAAGGCAAGATGAAAGCTCTCTGGTTAGGTTATATCAGCATGGCTCTGGCTTTTCTTTGCAAAGGTCCGATTGCCTTAATTGTTGTCGGCGCTATTCTCACTCTTTATTTTCTTGCCACTGCCGGTAATATCAAAACCGTCTTTGCCTCCATTTTGAAACTCAAGCCATTTTTTGGTCTAGCCCTAATCACCGCCCTCAATCTGCCCTGGTATGCCGCCGCCACCATCGGCACTAACGGCGCCTTCTTCCGCGATTTTTTCATCACTCAAAACTTTGGTCGCATGGTGGGCACAGTCAACCACCAACAGCCCTTTTGGTTTTATTTACCTGTACTGGCCGGTGGGCTCTTCCCCTTCAACCTGCTTTATTGTTGCGCCCCGGTTTTACGTCTGCGCAAACAAGACCTAGGCGCCCGCTTAAACCTCAGCAAAACCAAATCATTTATTGTCTTTCAGACTATTTGGGCGCTCTTTGTCTTATTGCTCTTTTCTATAATCAAGACCAAATTGCCCACCTATATCTTGCCGGCCATGGCCCCTCTGGCGGTGCTGGCAGCCAGGGCAGCGGCACTTGCCCTCAGGCTAAAGCGCAAAGAAAAATTCTACGCCCTGGCACTGATACCGCCCCCGGTACTAATTGCCGCCTTGTTGGTCAGCTACAAATCTGACGGCTGGGTGCAGCTATTCCTCAGCCAGACTCGCTATCTCTTTATTTTTCTTTTGCTGGTCAGCCTAGTCAACGCCATACTGGTCTTTAGGGGCAAACTCAAACAATCTCTAAAGGTCTTGAGCGCCGCCGCCATAACCGGGGTGGCTGTTTGTATGCCGCTTGCCCACATAGCCTTTTTTGAAGACAGACAAAGACCGGTGGACAATCTCACCCGCACAGTTCTTGAGCGCCGGGGCAGTCTCTGCACCATTATTCGCACCGAACCGAGCTTTCCTTATTTTCTCAAGCAAAATGTGCCTCTAATTAAAGACGAAAGCGAAGCGAAAGCCCATTTAGCCAAAGCCCAGGCGCCAGTTTTTGTCATGGCACCCAAAGAAGTACTGCAAAATATTTCTTGGTTTGGTACACAAGAAAAAATAACAGTGGTAAACAAAACTCGCAAATGGACTCTATTTGAGGTTAAGCCCTGAGCAAATGAACCCCAGCCTCTATCAAATCAACACCAGAGTCTTGCTGAACCGCCTGAGGCAAAGCAATGCCCAAGCCACTCTCGCCAACCTAGATATAGATGGAGGCGCTAAACTAGCCGGTTTTGATTGGGTCTGGCTTTTGAGTGTTTGGCAGACCAGCACCGCCGCCAGAGCCATCTCTAGAAAAAGAAGCGGTTGGCTGCAAGAGTTTAGGGACACCTTGCCCGACCTGCAGGAAGAAGACATAGGCGGTTCGGGCTTTGCCATCGCCGACTATAAAGTCAGCGAAGAACTGGGCGGCGCCAAAGCTCTAGCTGCATTTCGCCAAAAATTGCAACAGCGCGGGCAAAAACTGATGCTCGACTTTGTACCAAATCATATGGGTTTAGGGCACCATTGGCTGCAAGAACACCCCGATTATTTCATTTTGGCCGATGCCCGCGATGCAGAGCGAGAGCCACACAACTATTTTAAGACGGTGCTGCCGGACGGCAAAGAAATCTATGCCGCCCATGGAAGAGACCCTTACTTTGAGGGCTGGCCCGACACCATTCAACTTGACTATAGCAACCCCGCCCTGCAAGAAGAAATGACCAAGATCTTGCTTGAAATTGCCGGGCAATGCGACGGTGTACGTTGCGACATGGCTATGTTGGTAGAACCCGAAATATTCGAGCGCACCTGGAAAAATCGCGGCGATTCAAGAGGCAAACTGAAAGGAGTCTTCAAGCCCTTTTGGAGAGAAGCCATCAAGAGGGTGAAGGCAGTCTATCCCGACTTTTGCTTTATGGCTGAAGTCTATTGGGACATGGAATGGCAATTGCAACAAGCCGGCTTTGACTATACCTATGACAAAAGGCTTTATGACCGTCTGCGCAACGGCGATACAGCGGGCGTCAGAGCGCATCTAACCGCCGACCTCGGCTATCAGAGCAAAATGGCACGCTTTTTAGAGAATCACGACGAACCAAGAGCAGCAGCCGTCTTTGGCGAAGAAATGGAAAAAGCAGCAGCCGTAGCCACATTCTTGACGCCGGGGCTGAGATTTTTTCACGAAGGGCAATTCGAGGGCTGTTGCAAACGCATTTCGCCGCACCTGGTGCGCGGTCCCCAAGAAAACGAAAACATCAACCTGAAAGAGTTTTACAACAATCTTCTGGCCGCCTTGGTTGAACCAACCCGCACCGGCACTTTCACTCTCTTAGGGACAAGACCGGCTTGGCAAGACAACTGGACCTATTCGTCTATTCTTGGTTACCTCTGGCAAAAAATCACACCTGACCAAGCAGAAGAGACTGGGTCGGCAGAGAAAGAGCCCTCAAAAAATGATCTTTCTAAGCCAGCTAAAGCCCCGGCCCGCGGCGACTGCCTGCTTGCCGTGGTCAATCTTTCTGACCATCAGAGTCAGTGCTATCTGCCTATGAATATTGCCGGATGTAATTTAATTTTGGAAGACAAGTTGTCGAACACAGTATATGAGCGAAAGGGCGACACCATGTCGCAAGAGGGTCTTTATCTTGATATGAGCCCCTTTCAGTGTCATATTTTCGCCGTCTATGGGGCGCGTTCCCGGGTAAACTAATTGTTGGCGGCAATGCCAATGCCAATGCCGACCAAACCAACCCTTGACTTGCCGGAGGAATAATGGCGGAAAACTCGTCTCGCGCAGAAGTGGAAAGACTTGATGAAGCCAAAAGAGGCGAGCAAGACTGGAAGATGTGGGGACCCTATTTAAGCGAAAGACAATGGGGCACAGTCAGAGAAGACTACAGCGAAAATGGCGATGCCTGGAACTATTTCACCCATGACCATGCCCGCTCGAGAGCCTACCGTTGGGGTGAAGACGGCTTGGGCGGCATTTCAGACAAACACCAGGTGCTCTGCTTTTCGCTTGCCCTCTGGAACCAGCAAGACCCTATTTTGAAAGAACGCCTCTTTGGTCTGACCAACAGTGAAGGCAACCACGGCGAAGACGTCAAAGAGTATTACTTTTATCTAGACAGCACGCCCACTCATTCATACATGAAGTACTTGTATAAGTACCCGCAGCAAGCTTTCCCCTACTCTAACCTGGTTGAGACCAATCGCAATCGCTCTCGCACCGACCTAGAGTATGAATTGCTCGATACCGGTGTATTCGACCAAGACCGCTATTTTGATATTTTTGTCGAATACGCCAAAGCTTCGGCCAACGACATTCTCATCAAGATCAAAGCCGAAAACCGCGGCGACAAAGCGGCGCCCTTACACATTTTGCCGACCCTGCTCTTTCGCAACACCTGGTCGTTTGCGGCCAATGCCATAAGACCAGAGATGAGACTGGAAAAGTCAAAAACGAAAGGTCTGCAAGTAGTTTCAGCCAAACATAAAGATCCGCTCTTTCAAGAATCACTGACCGACTTTTATCTCTATTGCAGCGAGCTAGACAACGCAAGCGACGTCTTGTTCTGCGACAACGAATCAAACTTAGAGCGCTTCCCGCAAGATCCGGCTTTGAATAAGGCGGAGGGCCGCGCTTACCCGAAAGATTCTTTTCACAGTTATCTAATTGGCGGCGACAAAGAGGCAGTCAACAGAGCCCAGCTAGGCACCAAGGTGGCTCCGCACTATCAATTTGAAGTACCGGCCTTAGGCAGCAAGACCATTTGCCTAAGGCTAAGCGCCTTTGAGCCGGAGGCGCTGCAAGAGCCATTTTCGCCCGAAAACTTTGACCGCATTTTTGAAGAGCGCAAGCTTGAAGCAGACTTGTTTTATGATGCCATCTATACCGATCAAATGAAGAAAGATCCAGAGCAAATGCGGGTTTTTCGCCAGGCCATGGCCGGACTGCTCTGGTCGAAACAATATTTTTATTATGACGTTGACTTGTGGCTAAAAGAGCACGGCACCGACTTTTTAGACATACAGACCAAGAAGCAGCCGATTCGCAATGCCGACTGGTATCACATGTTTAACGACGACATCATATCGATGCCCGACAAATGGGAATACCCTTGGTATGCAGCCTGGGATCTCGCTTTCCATACTGTGCCCCTGGGTACGGTCGACCTCGACTTTGCTAAACAACAGCTAGACTTGATGCTGCGCAACGACTATCAGCACCCCAACGGTCAAATTCCGGCCTATGAATGGAACTTTGGCGACGTCAATCCGCCGGTGCATGCTTTTGCCACCATGGAAATTTACTTGCACGACAAAGTGCGCAATGAAGGCAAAGGTGACATAGACTTTCTCAAGTATGCTTTCACAAAACTGATGGTCAACTATGCCTGGTGGATCAATCGCAAAGACCCCAACGGCAAGAACATTTTTGAAGGTGGTTTTTTAGGCTTAGACAACATCGGTGTTTTCGACCGCTCGGCGCCTTTGCCCACAGGCGGCTCGCTTGAACAAGCAGACGGCACCGCTTGGATGGCTTTCTTTAGCCAGCAAATGTTGCGCATTGCCATCGAAGTAGCCTATCATGACCCGCTTTACGAAGACTTGGCCGTGCGCTTTTTCCAGCACACAATGCGCATAGCCGGTGCCATGGATCGCATAGGAGAGCACCGCGACGAGCTTTGGGATGAAGAAGACGGCTTCTTTTATGATGTGCTCAGCCTGCCAAACGGCAAAGCTACCAGGCTAAAAGTAAGATCTATGGTCGGGCTATTGCCACTCTCGGCGGTGGCAGTGCTGGAAGACGCCACTTTGCACAAACTGCCTCATTTCACCAAGATGTGCAAAGCTTTCGTAGAAAGACACCCCGAACTGTGCGCCAATATTCATCTGCCCAACAAGCTTGGTGTCGCCAATCGCCGCATGCTGGCAGTGGTAAACGAGAAAAAGCTGCGCCGCATCCTGCACCGCATGCTTGACGAAAATGAGTTTCTTAGCCCTTATGGCATACGTTCGCTCTCTGCCTATCACAAAGATCACCCGTTTATTTTCAGACACGAAGGACACGAATTTAGAGTCGACTATCTGCCCGGCGAGTCGGACAACGGCATGTTTGGGGGCAATAGCAATTGGCGCGGACCCATCTGGATGCCGGTCAATTTCTTGCTTATCAAAGCACTCTATATTTATTACTGCTATTTCGGTGAAGACTTCAAAGTTGAGTGCCCAACAGGCTCAGGCAATATGATGACCTTATTGGAAGTAGCCAAATTTATCTCAGACAGACTCTGCTCTATTTTTCTTCCAGATGCAAAAACAGGCAAGAGACCGGTGTTTGGCGGCACCGAAAAATTCCAGAACGATCCGCACTGGCGTGATTACTTACTCTTTTATGAATACTTTCATGCCGAAAACGGCGCCGGTCTGGGTGCCAGCCATCAAACCGGCTGGACCGGACTGGTGGCAAGACTGATGCGATTGGAAGACATTCTCACCAAAGAAATGCTGCTAGAGCCCGGTGCAGCCACCAGAGCAAGAGAAGCTCTCATGACTCATTTTAAAGAGTAAAGTGAGGGTAAAGTTTTGGTGAACGGGAATATTTAAGGGTATATTTGAGAAGCACAGCCTTGCTCTCTGTACTACAATACAGATGAGGCTATGAAAACGCAGTAAAAGTGGTCTGAAATAATATGAACCAGGCAATTCAAAAACTGCAACCGACAAAGCGACTGGTCTTTTTGATGGTCTGCTTATTGGCTCTCTTGTTTACACCAATCAAGATGGCTGCGGCTGAAGCCATGGCGCTATGCGGTATGCCCTCTGAAGGCATGGCTTGTTGTGCAACCGATAAATTGCAAAAGCAAAAGTCACCAAGCCAAGCAGCAGCAAAAATAAGTTGTTGCTGCTGCGAAGAAGAAAAATCTGAACCCGGTGATCTAGCAAGCGATAATAGCGCGCAGACGGTTCATACACCTAAGTTTGTGGCGATTCGTTCTGGCTTGAACGGCATTGTCGAGCTGAACGCAATAAACACAGCTGTGCTGCACAGTCTTATGTCGGCAGACGATAACAGCTTTTCGCCACGTTCACCCAAACTACCTATCTATCTTCAGGTGCGACAACTTCTGATTTAAAGCCGGTCTTGGCCGAATTGTCTTTAAATCACTATTTTAGAAGGAGCTTCATCATGAAGAAACTAATATTGCTTTGCGCATTTTTAATGGCTGTGGCATTTCTGCCCCTCAATGCCGTACTGGCTAAAGAAGCAGACTGCTGCAAGAAATCTAGCGCTGCCGAGGGCAAAACCTCAAACAAAGAAGTCAAATCTGACTCTTCTAAGTCTTGCGCCGAATGCGCTCAAACTTGCGAAAAAACCCTCAAATATTTCAAGAAACAAGGGGGCAAATATACAGAAGCAGCAAATCTAAAAACCTTGCAGGACTGCATAACTCTGTGCAAAGCCTCGAGTGATTTGCAAAAACGTGGCTCGACCCATGCAGCAGCTTTGCTTAAGGTCTGCCACGCGGTTTGTCTCGATTGCGCCAAAATGTGCAAAGAGATGAATGATCCTAAGCTTGCAGATTGCATCAAATCTTGCGAAGAATGCACCAGTTGCTGCGAAGGCTAAGCCATGCAGTAAAGCTTAACTGAGAGATGGCCAAAAGGGTTTTCCGTTATTTTATGCGGAAGACCCTTTTGGTCTTAAACTATCAAAGGTCTTAAAATATCACCGGTCTTAAAATATCACCGGTCTTAAAATATCACCGGTCTTAAAATATCACCGGTCTTAAAATATCAAGACTCAAATTGAGAAGCACCATTTAGTTTTAGAGACAATTACTTTTATTACTTTTGGCAAGCCATGCACACAGCAAATTCAAAGACGGTAATCAAGGCAATAGTGATCGGACTGACAGCCGGTCTCTTGAGCGGGCTTTTGGGCATAGGCGGCGGTGTCATTCTGGTTCCAGCCTTACTGGCACTGATGGGTGTCAGCCAAGCTGAAGCCCAAGGAACCTCGCTGGCGCTTTTCACCCTGCCCGTTGCCGCCCTAGGCGCCTATACCTATTGGCAGCACGGTCACGTTGACCTGATTGCTTTGCCGGCGATGGCCTTTGGCTTTTTGCTAGGCGGTTTTATGGGTGGCAAATTAGCTGTAAAACTGCCGGCGGCTACTTTGAGCCGAATCTTTGGCTTTGCCCTGATTATTTTCGGCATCAAGATGCTTGCTACTTAAAAGGGAGAGACTATGTCGATTTTCAGTCTCATCGCCATCGGTCTATTTGCCGGCACCATGAGCGGCATACTCGGTCTGGGGGGCGGAGTCTTTCTTGTAACGCTGCTTAATTTGAGCGGGCTGGCTCAACCAACCGCCCAAGGCACTTCACTAGCATTATTGAGCCTGCCCGTGGCTGCGGCAGCTGCCTATGCCTATTTCAAAGCAGGCAAAGTCAAGCTCTATCTATTGCCTTGGTTGTTTTTCAGCTTTGTCATAGGCAGTTATTTGGGCGCCACCGAAGCTTTGGCTCTATCGGCAAAAACGCTTGAGAAAGTCTTTGGGATTTTTCTGATAGCGCTGGGGCTAAAGACCCTGCTGAAGCCCAAGCATAAGTGAGATTGGCTTGGGGATAGGGTTGCAGAATAAAAGCAGTTTGCTTCTTTTCGAACCTGATTTCGAACCTGATTTCGAACCTCATAAGAATCGGGCTATTAACAGAGGTTCCGGCTTTTACACTATATAGCTTAATAGCTCAAGCTCAAAGAAAACGCCCACCAAGAGAGCGAAAGAGAGGAGAACCTCCCCCGAAGAGGAGGTTCTCCTTGATTATGCGAGTTTACATTACGGCTCAAGCTACTGGCTGGTCAAATCGCTCAAGCCTTTTTGGTCACGCTCTGATAGAGCTTCAGCCAGGTGAGAATCTGAGTTGCACAGCGGTCGGCTGGGCAGAGACCGGCACCGAATGGATCCTCAGTTTCCGAATTGGGCTGCGCCTTCGGCTCCGCGTTGGGCTCGTCATAGGGTTCCTCAAAATTGGCCAGGTAACGACTCTCTTCCCAATCACCTTGGCTGGCGGCGATTTGCATCGAGAGCTTCCGGCCCCGTGCTCTGAAGTAGACGAACTCGCCGGTCTTCAGTTCGCCGAGAAACTGCACAGGCACAGCTCCGTATGGACCTTTCCAATGGCTAAAGAACCCGGAATGCCGCAAGGCAATCTGAGCCCTCGCCTGCACTGCAATATCAGTGTTCGCAATCACTGCGTTCTCCTTAGAGATAGAGGTGTGTGGTTTTTCATCAGTCCAGCTTCAAAGCCGGGCTGCGCTGTTTACCCCTGGGTGGTGGATTAAAAGACTCGATAGTGGTGATGGTTGAAAGCCCTAAGGCTACAAGCTTTTCAGGAGCGACTGCGGCATCGCCGTCGTCTTTGGCTTGTACTTTCCTGGCTTCCTCTGTCAGGGAGGGCAGCAAGTCGACTGTTGTGTACTGCGGCTCACCATAGCTGGTGTAGGCAGTGAGAGTGCCGTCTTCGCTGAAGGTTTTGTCTTCGTAGGGTGACCAGTTTGAGGTCATAAAGATGCGCACCTTCTGAACTGCCTTGCCGCCTGGAAAGAACTCGATATCGCGCTTTTTGCCATCCGAGCCGGCGAGCAAATCTTCAATCGCAGCCAGGTAGTAGCCTTCAGCCACAACACCCTGCTGGTCTGCGGGCAGCGTGGGCGGCAAAGCTTTCCAGGTCTGCTTAAAGCTCTCCCTGCCGTTCCCATCGAAGTGCACCACCTGCATGGAGCCGTCCGATTGCCGGGTACGTCTGTAGAGCGCTTTGCCGTTCTCATAGACAGTGCTTGCGGTGCTGGAATAATTCCATTCCAGTTTTTCCTGCAAGGTGGCCCCGTCTTTCTGCCAGAGCAGCACTGCCACGACTTTCTCTTCGTCATAGACAAAGGAAAGCTTGCGAGAACCATCCTCGTTGAAAACATCGCGGCGGGCTCTCTTTGCACCTTCCTTGACGAGCAGAGATTCGAGGCGATTGGCTTTCGAAAAGACCATCTCACTGGTGAGCTGTCCGCTTTTGCCGTCGTAGGTGCGCACCGCTTCCACCCGGCTTTCGCGGGCGTAAGAGTTAACAACCATATCGGCACCGCTTCTCACCATGGTTTCCTTGATGGTCTGATCTCGATAGTAATAAGTATCTTCAGCCAAGGTTGAACCGTCCGCCTGAAAGACTATCTTGCGGAAGACAGGTCTACCTGTGACCGAGAAAGACTGAGAGCCTGACTGCTCCCCCTCGATGTTCCCAGTGCTGGAACCACCTTTGGTAGTTTCTGCGGGTGGGTAGTAGACGGTGGCCAGTCTGGGATGTCCCTGCTCGTCGCAGTCTACTAGACATGTAAGCCCACCCCGCCACTCGATACGAATGCGCCGATTGAGACCGGTCTGCTCATCGCGCTCGATGAGGCGCAGGGTCTCGTTAGCTTTCGCCTCCTTCAGTTGCACCACCAAAAGTTGAGCCGAGCCACTTTCTTGCGCGGCATCATGTTCTGCGGCGCTGAAGGGGGTGGGCTGGCTCTTCTGGGAGCAACCGTAGAAGGCAGCCAGTGCAATTAGAAGCATTGCCGCCAAAAGCCGGGTCTTTCGACCTCTCATTGTGATTGTTCCTTGCTGAAAAGGTGTGAAATGGGTATTGGTTAATGGGTAATGACCCGCCCCGATAAGGCGATGAACACCTAGAGACAAGCCATGACCAGACCGAGAGCAAGTGCCGCGGCCAGGCCTCCGTTTATGGCGAAAAGGAAAGACTGCCGACGCGGCTCGTTGAATTCCTCGTCTTCGCTGCCACGACAAAGGAAGTATAGAAGGGCAGAGGCGGCGGCGCAGAAGATGCAGATTACTGCAGACAGCGCCACCAAGCACCAAGAAGCCGGCGCCTGGATTTGTTTGATGTAGCTCATGCAACTGGCACTTGCCAAAGCTGAGCCGGCAAAAACGACGAGGTGCAGGCAAGTATTAGCCAGCCAGTTCATCTCGAAGCGCTCTTGCAGATTGTTCTCTTCGTTGCGATAACTCATAAGTCTCTCTCTTGATTGTTGATGTTGTTTTTGAGACCGACAGGTAATGCGATGCCTAGATACCTCCCATACGCGGGTGGTATCTAGATTTACTGACCTAGAGAAGGTAATCGACTTGCTTAGGTTGCTCCTTAAAGAAGAGATTTGGGTGTAATTTACTTTGAAGATAGAGTTCTCAATAGAGGCATGGCAAGCCACATCTGTCTCTTATACGCACTTATTACATTCAATCTCTGACTTTTTATCTGCGCACCGCTCGCACTAGCTACACATGGCTAAGAACGGCTTAAATAGGATGTTTCCAAGGGGTGCAAATAAGCAAAAATTGCAATAAGTTTGAAACAATTGCCCTACAAAATAATGCCTGGCGAGGTATGAACTTTGCCATTCATCAATCGGGAAGCCGCTTGAATAGCTCGCTTTGACCACACCCAGAATTTGCTAGACGAAACACTCTTTGCGTGCCCAGCTTGCCAAAGATTCTTCAGCACGCCGAAGCCGCACCGCCTGCGGTACTATGAGCTTATCATTCGCTTTAAAAATCAAGCTAGTTGAATGGTTGCATCTGCTATGGTTATTGAGAATTGAATTTTCTGAAAACTGACGACCTGATTTTATTTGGCCTAATTGGCTTTAGCTTTTGTCCAAATTAGCTTGAGCCATTTGGTCTAATTGGCTTTAGTATTTACATACGGTGGTATCAGTCGATAAGAGAGAGGTTGGCAATGACCGATATATGCCCTCGCATCAACAAAGAATTATTGCTAAGACAATGCCGCGAAATCGGGCTTAACGCCGGCGATGCGATTATGGTGCACGCCGGTCTGCGCTCGGTGGGCGAGATTCTCGGCGGACCAGACGTTCTTATTTCGGCACTTATTGAAACGATAGGCAGCGATGGAACCCTTATGGTTTATGTGGGCTGCCAGACGCCTTATGACGATGTTGGTCGAAACATTTACAGCGAGGAAGACGAAGCATTTATTCTTGAACACTGCCCACCATTCAAACCAGAAAGCAGCAGGGCAAGCCGCGATTTTGGAGCTTTCGCCGAGCTCTTCCGTACAACACCGGGGGTTATTTGCAGCAGCAACGCAGGATCTCGAATGGCTGCAATTGGAGCTAAGGCTGAACTTCTCACCGCCAATCACCCGGTCAATTATGGACTGGGCAAGGACTCACCACTGGAAAGACTTTATGAAATCGGGGGCAAAGTGGTGCTGATCGGCTCGGATACCGACGCGGTCACTATACTTCACTATGCAGAAGCAATCGCACCAATCAAAGACAAGCGGAAATTCAATCTAAAGGTGCCCATCGAGAAGAGCGGCAAAACGATCTGGATTGACATGGAGGAATACGACAGCGCCACAGGCATCAGAGACTGGCCTGACCGCTTCTTTGCCTTCATAGTAGAGCAATATATACAGACTAGAAATCTAAAAGCTGGTCTGGTGGGGCGGGCGCGCACTTATGTGCTCGATGCCCAAGATCTTGTGCAGTTTGCCGTACCAATCATGGTGCAAACAGCCAACGACCTTGACGCCAGAAATATCTAGCGACCAATTCAGCCTTTTCGATCTTCTAAATTTGCAGCTCAGCCTCAGAAAAGATCTACAAGAATCGCGACGGTAGTGCCGCTGGCATCAAGATCTGATTAGCAGTTACTGATAGCAGACTGCTGATTCGAAACACGAAGGCAAACCGACGAGCAATCGCTAAAATCTTGTTTCATTATTTCATATAGTAATACAATTCAAAAAGAAGAAGGCGCCAGCCCAGACTTTTCAGTCTGAGCGGCGCCTTCATTCAGGTTACTGCTGTGCCTCTAGGGCTCAAGCGGCAGCGTCGTCCGAGGGCTTGCGGTCGGTGACCGTGACCACCCCGTCGCCATCGAAATGCTCTTCGAGCAGCTTGGACTGATCGACAGTGCACTCGACGTAGAGCGTCAGAACCCAGGGAGCCTTGAACGCCATCTCGAAGGAAACGAGCGGCAACTCCAGGATTTCGCGCAGCTCCTGACCGAACATGCGGAAGTTCTCGGTCATCTCGTCATTGGACTGGCTGGGGATGACCACCTTGTAGACCTGCTTGGTGCTGCCCTTGGCCTTGAGCTTCAGGGTCTTGCGAACCCGTTCGCGGCCGAGGAAGATCTGGCTGACCGGCGTGTCGGGACGAATCTGGATGAGCTTGTCGCCGTCGGCGGGCACACCCTCGTCTTCGAACACGTCCCAGTCGAGCTCAGGTGCGCCTTCGCGATGCGAGACGACCAAGAGGTCTTCGATGGTGATGCTCTCGGCGTTGTCGACCAGCTTGGAGATGAGCCGAGCCAGATCGTCTTCGAAGTGCTGCTTGACCGCGCGACCGATGCGACGAGCGTTGCCGTTCGCCTTCATGGCCTCGTTGTAGATGAAGTCGCGAGCAGAGTTCTCCACCCGCACCGTGAAAGCGGTACCACGCGGCATGCGCTCGTAGTAGGCGTTGACCACCTCCTCGATACGCAGCGACGTGATGCGCTTCAGGTCTTCCGGCTGCAGCTTGTTGAAGAAGATGATCTCGTCGATGCGGTCCAAGAACTCCGGACGATGACGCTCCTTCATCGCGCCCAGGATGATGTCCTTCGCCTCGGCATGCTCCTCAGCTGCCGTCTCCTGACGGAAGCCCATGGGCTGCTTGCGGCTGACCACCCGGGTGGAACCGTGGTTGCCGGCGATGATGAAGACCACATCGCTCACGTCCACGATTTCGTTGTCGCTCATCATGAGGAAGCCGTTGACCACACCGTTGAGGAAGATGTCGTCGACACGGGGGTTCATCTTGTCGGCCTCGTCGATGAAGACGATGCTGAGCGGCACCTTGGAGTTGCCGCGCGACTTGACGAGGTTCTCACGGGTGAGCAGCTTGCGCGGGTTGAAGGTCTTGTACTTGGCCGCCAGCTCCGGATGTTCGGCGCGCAGCTTTTCCAGAGCCTTCGCTTCTTCTTCCCGGCGCTTCTTGGCCTTGTCCGGGTCTTCGTAGCCGACGTACATCGGCGGAGCACCGGTCAGGCTCGAGACCTGCGCATCGTCCTGCAGGAGACCGCCGTCGATGAGAACGAAGGCGTTGGGGTCACCGTGCAGGTACTGGCAGATCGTCTTGACCAGTTCGGTCTTGCCGACGCCGGGCTCGCCCTGGAAGGCATAGAAGCCGGCGCAGCCGCTGCGCTTGAGCGGGCTGAGAGCGCGCGTCTTGATGCGCACCGCCGCCCTGCAGGCTTCGGTCTGACCGATGACGCGGCTGTTGAGGAACTCGAACATGTGTTCTTCGTTCTGGGTGGGCGCCTTGATGTCGATGCGGCGACCCGTCTTGACTGTTTGCGTTGTAGACATAGTAGTTCTCCAAATGATGATGGCGCCGGCTCCGGAATTGGAGACGGACGCGGGTTTACACTCGGTGAGCTCCCAGGTCCACAGCGGAAACAGTCGAGTCAAAGACCTCAACTGCCTCCACTATGGTGGGGCTGACCATTCACGATTGATGATGATGACCGGGGCCAGGCTACGAGCCTGACCCTTCAGCTTGATGCGGTGACGACGGCGGAAACCGTCAGCCGTTTGACCGCGAGTGTGCGAGCTTGAGCATGTCCTGGTAGGACGCCTGCACAAACTCCCTCTCGTCGCCAAATAGCTCAGAGGCGAGCGCGCCAATTTTCGCGCGAGCGCCTTCAACATCACCGCCACGAGGCACGAGCACCTCGATTTCAACGTAGTAACCGGAGTTCTCCAGTAGACCTTGTACGTTGTCGACGGCAATTACGACCCCCTTGCCATCAGTCTCGTGCATAAGGCGCGATTTGCTGAAAGAGAGCAGCGGCGCTCCCGAGATGATCCGCCCGACTTTGAGCAAGAACCATTTCGAGATTGCGCTTATCGCCTCTTCCGTTTCCTGTCGCTCTCGACCTTGACCAAGTTGCACCCACTCCTTGATGGTGACCACAGTGCAGTTGCGCAGCTCGGACTTCTCCGAACGAACACGCAACATTTCACCCGGCACCTTGGTGGGCAGGAAAACATCGGTCATTTCGATAGCTTCGACAGGTGCAAAGCCCATAGCTTTGAGCCTGGTGGCTACTAGCGGAGCCTCTCCATCTTTGAGACGGAACTTGCGTTCCACCTCGAAGACGGTCGAATCCTTGCCGTGATTGCTCACAACAGAATGCGACCGCGAAGGCCGCTGTTCTGTAAGCATGCGTACAAGAGCTTTCCAGACAATGCTCATGCGGACCTCCTTTCTGTTAGATGTTAAGGCGGGAAGCCAGCTGTGCGAGGGCGCTTGTGGCGACTCCTCTCATAGCTGACCGGTGAAACGTCATACCCAAATCACGCCGAAGAACCAAGTGCACCTCAATTCAGACCTTTAGCGGAAGTACCACGGTCTCATTTCATGCTCGACGAATCGAACAGAAGAGATGTGAATTACAGCATACCGGAGTCTGGACTGGGTGTTTGGAATTCTCTGGTTGATAAGAGGCATAAACGATAACCTCACCATAGGCTGAAGGGCTCTTGAAAACCAAATAAATTATTAAGGACCCTACTTTCCCCGTTAACAATCTGCTGACCTTACGCAAGCCGGTGACTGGGGACTCTTGCGCTGCCTAGGCCGCAACGGTTAAGCAAAGTCCCGAAAGGCTAGCGAAGCTAAGCTATTAATCAAAGAGATATCAAGAGCTGATTACTATCACTCTTTCTTGAGTGTATTCATGACAAATAGCCCCATACGAGCATCTCTATTTTGTTTCAGAGATTGAAGCGGTCAATAAGCAACTGCTAGGGTGCAGGCCTCCTTGTCATTTTCTTTCAAAAGAAACCAAAACCCTCTAATCCACTAGGGCAACACTCTGAACTGATTTCCAGCTTCGCTTCACCGAAGCCGGTAGCAGCACGTCCATTCAGCGCACAGGCAAATGAACGTCCAGACTGCCCTCCTTTTCATCTGAAACAAGCTCCCTCGCCAATCGAGGTCAGGAGACTACTGTGAAACACCGATTCTTCAAGGGTTCACAGCTCGCGCAGGGACTGATCGGATCCATCAAACGTTTCCGTCAGAGATTCCGCGAGTATGTGGACCTGTGCCTTACTTCGGGCTTCATTCCGAAGTCTGTTCGTCCACTTCAGCTGGTTGGCAAATTCCTCGCCAACATTTGGGTCTTTGTACAGGTGGGTCGCATCAAGATCGAAGGCAAGGAAAATCTGGTCGCCCCCGGCCGGATTATCTTCTGCCCGAACCACTCTTCGATGTTCGACGCCCCGGTCATCTTTGCCATCATGAAGCGCATGCCCCGCTACATGACCGCCTATGAAGAAATGCGCGGTCTGTGGGGTCTCAAAGCCATCTTCATGGGTGCCTTCGGCTGCTTCGCAGTCGACCGCAGCCAGGGCAAGACCGTCATCGAACCTGCCATCAAGGTTCTGGAGCAGGGCGAAGCCCTGGTCATCTTCCCGGAAGGGAAAATCTCCAATTCCGGCACCTACCTGCCCTTCAAGAAGGGCTCGGCCTACATTGCCATCGGCGCTCACGAGCGACTGCATGGCAAGGACAAGGTCGGCATCGTCCCAATTCACATTTGCTACGGCAAGCGTCACGAAGAAAGCGCTGGCGGCCCCTACGGCGCCATGGGCTTCAAGTGGCGTGGAGGTGTGACCATCACAGTCGGCAAGCCGGTCTATATCAACGAGATCGTGCCCATGACTGCCGACAAGGTCACAGAAGATGTGCGAATGGCCATCGTCAATCAGGCTTGTGCTACCACGAGCCTGGCCAAGGATGACGTCCGCTAACTCTTCACAGAGGTGGTTCCGAAATTTCGCCCACGGCGTAGATTCGGTAATCACCTCTGGTTAACAGCTTGCGCACGGTGCGCAAGCTGGGCAATAAGGGCTGAAATCAGTACAGGCTTTGCCTGACTGCCAGTAAGCCAGAAATGAAAAACCATGAAAACCACTGCCACCGTCATCGTAGTGCTGTTAGCAGCCCTCGCTGCTGCAGCACTTATTGTTCTGGGACCGCAGACCGACACGGAGCAACCTCCGGCGGCGAGCGTCACCCAGAAACAGACTCCCGACCTGATCGCTCAGTCGGGAGACAGCGTCACGGCAGCCGCCAACCAGTACGTGTTGGCGCGCAAAGGTTCTCGAGTAATTGCCGATCGAGGCTCTTACGTGGTCGCCGAAGAAGGCGCCTACGTCGAAGCCCAGAGCGGCGCAGAAGTTCGGGCACTGTCCGGTTCACGGATTGACGCCTACGAAGGCTCGCACGTTGTCGCCGAAGCTGGGTCTGAAATTGTGGCCGCCCCCGGCGCCACAATAGTAGCCCAGCCCGGCGCCAAAGTGACCAACGAGATCGACTAATTTTGGGGGAGGGGGAAGTGACATTCTCCCTCCCCATTTTTTTGCATCGGCAAATAATTCAACCAACCGATATCGGTTTATTTTTTTGGTAGATTTATCACTATACTCTTTAATAGAACACCTGCAAAGAGATACGAGTGGAAAAGTGTCCGCAAAGACAACTCTTCCACCCGTGAGCACTTTGGTAAGACTATGGCAAGTCTTGGATAAACAGTGGGGCAAACTTAAACTTGTCGGCGCTTACTCGCTTCTTACCTAGATTCTGGCACTTGAGCCGCTTGCCAGGCTTTGTGGTCTTCGACCGTGATCATGCGATAGCACTTCAGGTCAAAAAATCGAGCCGGCATGACCGGGTCGAGGACAGTGGTGCCCAGGCCGAGGATGCCCGTGCCGAAATAGCGGTCGAGGGTGATGCCCATACGCCAAAGCAATTCCTGCACCGAGCCGACACAGGTATAACGCCCCATCTTGGTGCGACCAAGAACGAGCCCGAACCAATCGTAGCCCGTTATAGGCCAGAGCTTGCCACCCAGTGCGCGGGCAAATTGCGGCAGATGCAGGCGGTCGAACAGACGGCTCTGCTTGGCGCGCTCGCGCACGACCCACTCTTTGTTTTGCCTGAGCATGCCTTTAGCCACCATGAGTGACATTTTGCACTGTTCTTCAGTCCAGGGCGTGACCGGCGCCAAGGCCACCGTGATGCCCCGCCGAGCCCGCCGCGAGAGCACTTCCTCGAGCGGATTCATGACCACACCGAACTTCATGTAGGTGCTAAAAGCCCACTTCTTGTCGCCATCAGGAATGACGATTTCGCCGTGCCCAACCGCCTCGCCGATGTATTCGGGAATGCCGGTCATGAGAAGGATACTGCCGGGCGGCAACATCTGCGCCGGTGGATTGACCATGATGCCTTGCGGCAAAACGCCATAGCCCTGGGCAAAGAACTTCTTTTTGTCCTGGCGGTAACGCCAATAGACATAGCCCCAGGCCATCAAACCGGCACCGGCTGCACCCTGTACCAAAAGTTCGGCGGTGCTGAAATATGCCATAAAGTTGAGCGCAAAGCCTAGCCACATAGGCACGAGCAGTTGCAGGCGAGAGAGGATAGTGGCATAGCTCCGCATCAGATGCCGCATCTGGGCAAATGAAAGAACCAGCCACATAGTCGACAGAACCAAACAGCTGAGGCCAAATTCCAGCCCCAAACCGTGCTCGTACCAGCGCCAGGTCATGAAGATCATGAAGACATTGGCGATGGCTTTGGCACTTTTCCAAAAGCGAAACATGAGGCTAGCTCCTTTTCTGGAAGATATTGGTGCTGGCATCGACCAGCGCCGCAACCTTGGCGTCAAAATCGGCGATATCGCTATTCAAATCTACCAGCGGGGTGCCTTCGGCAAGCAGGCTGGGCACTTCGGCATTGCGCACCAGATGTAGAGCCGGATCGCTGCGCAGGTCTTCGGTATTGGGAAAATCGAACCAGCCTGTGCGCAGACCGGCTGCACCATGACCAAGACGCACCACATCGACACAAGAGCGGCGCATCACTTCCAGATATGCCACATTGCAGGTCCAGCGATCCGGCGCCCGCCTGCCGGTGTAACGCCCCAGCCAGTCATAACCGGTGATCGGAAACTTCTTGTCCATGAAACGCTTGAGCCAGCCGGGCAGGCGCTCGCGCCTTGCCTTGAGGCGCTCTCTGTACTGCAAGTTCTGGATACGCATGGCCCTTACCACGTATTCCATCAGTTCTATTTGCTCGGCGGTTAAGGGAGGGCGCCGCTGCAAAAGATAGTTGGGATACTTGGGGTCAGGCTTCAAGATGCGCTCGACGTCGTTGAGAAAAGCGCCCTCTTCGAACCAAGAACTGAACAGCATGAGCTTGCCTTGCCAGGGAATGACGCATTCCGTATGAGCAACGCCCTGACGCAAAAGCTTGGCCATTTGTCCGCCGGTGCCGATGGCATCGCCCGGACGCACTAGGGCAGCCGGTATCTTGATGCAGGTATCGAGGGGCACGGGGCCGGCGCCCTGAATTTCATAGCACCGAGAACGCTGTTTGTAGCGCACGGCAAAGAAAACCCAGGCAAAGAAACTGACCGCACCAAGCAAACCAACCAGGGCATTGCCCTGATAGAAAGCCAGTGCAGTGGCCGAAAGAGAAAGCGGAAAACCCAAGAGCATTGCTTCTTGCGACAGCAGTCGCGAAAAGATATTGCCGTAGCTGCGCAGAATCTGGTTGAAGAGCGCGTAGATAACGGTGAGGAGAATGGCGTTCAGGGTCAAGAGTTGACCGGCGGTGGTCAATCCCCAGATGGTCTCACCCATGAGAAACCGGATCGCCAGACAGTAAAACAGACAGTGAGCAGAGAAGGTGAAAGCCTTCCGAACTGGTCTCATTCAAATCCTCCAAGTCAGAGGTGTTGCACATACCCGGAAGGCACAGCGCCATTGCCACAAGCATTAGCGTTATGACTTCCGGATGACTCCAGATTACTGATTTGTTGCTTATGGCTGACCTTGCAGACAAAGCAGCGAGACAACCAATCAAACTGGGTTTCAGATTTGCCCAAGCCCCTTGAGTAGCTTGGTCCAGAGCGGGTAACGATCTTCCAGAACACTGCGCAACTGCTTGAACTCCGAACGGGAGGTCATATACTCGCCCCTGGCGGTACCGGCGCTGAGAGAACCAGAGGCAGGCTTACCCACCTCAAAGCTTGCCCCGTAAGCAGCTTGCAAACGACGCACGCTGTCTTCCGAGAGCTTTTCCACTTCAAGCTGGGCGCGAGGCGCCGCCAACCCGGCTTTGCTCAAATCTCTGGCAATCGCAGAGACCGGCAGCGCTTCGATGTCTTTCTCGATGCGCTTGACCGCATCTAGACCGCGGCGAACCTCGGCTTGCCGCTTGACGATCAGATCGATTTCCTTACTGGATACGAACCCGAAAGCGGTGGGATCGAGCAGGAAATATTCGCGGTCGGCAAAGGTGCGCACATCTTCCACCGACTGGAACTTTTCCAGCACGACGATGCCGAACATGAAGCCGAACATGCCGACCACCATCGATGAGAAGGTGAGAGAGGCCGCTAGGCACTTGAAGAGCCGGGGCAGCCCTTTCTTGCCTAGCCAATTGGAGAGGACTGGAATGAGGGCGGAGAGGCTGAGCGCCATCGCCGCCGCCGGCCAGAAGGCATTGAGTTGACCAGGTTGCCACCAAAGCGCGGTGGCGAAGATGGTCACTAAAGACAAGACAAAGCCTGTCATGATGGAGTTTTCAAACCAGCGGTCATAGGTTTTGCCGCCGGTTGTCTTTGGTGCTGGCATGATTTCCTCGCCATTTTCTAGTACTTCGGACAAAGGAAACTGACTTCAAGAGCCTGTTTCAGCCTCAGTTGGCGCCGAGTCTCTTGCGCGTCTCGCTGAAGATTTCAGCCAGATAGCCAGCTGAGATGACGCCGAGAGCGCGCTTGCCGGCGCGGTCTTTACCGTAGGTCTCGATGGTGTCGACGCCGAACTCGGCGTTGCCCGGCGCCGGCGGCACTTCCACTTCGATTCGGGCGCCGCAAAGCATGCCGTTACCCACCGTGATGATGGTGCGGAAAGGCACGGCATCGCCAGCCTTTTCTGCAACGGCACGTAAGCTGTCAGCAGCCTCTTTCAACCGCTGTTCGTTGGTTGCCGAGTCAGAGTGGCGCGCTTTGAGAGCAGCCTTACTTTCTGCCACAGCTTGCTTGAGGGTCGCAGCATAAGTGTCCAGCGCCACCAATTGCTCGGCAGTCAGAGATTCGAAGGTAAGCACGGGCTTGGTGGGCACCGGTGCCTGATAGGCATCACTGGAGCTGCCGCAGGCGACTGCCTGAGCGGGAACCAGGACGGGGGAAACAAGAAGGGCAGCCAAGAAAACCGTTCTGAAACGCAGGGTTTTGGGGCGCATGGCTTTGAAATGCATAGAGTTCTTTCGGAAATTTAGTGGCTCACACGGCGGATCGGCACTGCACACGCTGAGGCAGCAAGAGGTAAGCCGGTCGGAACTGGTGAGGTCTATTTGGTCTAAGTGAAATCTTTCGCGTGTGCAGAAAACAATAAGAACTACTACCTAGCAAAGATTGGCTCCTAAAGCAGCTGAACACTTGCTTAGTTTGCTCTTGATATATCTTCAAATCTGAAGGTGGCAGGCCGAAACCCTTACCTGGTAAGGGTCGCCTTGCAGCCGCAATTATTGGACCAGGCTAAGGTGTGATGGGCTTAACAGCCAAAACCCTCGCGGCGCTATGCCAGTTAGCAATTGAGGGCGAAAAACAGTGGTGACGAACTGTCGCTCTATTGCCGACAAACCAAAGATTTAGTGCAAAAAATCCAATCAGTTGCTGACGGCAAACCAAAGATTTAGCGCAAAAGATCCAATCTGTTGCTGACGGCAAACCGACCAGCGGACAAGAATTTTTGAAAGGTTGCGCTAGCAGTGCTTAACGCAATCTAAGAAATTTAATCATAAAACAGAACCTCCGATAACTCCTGCTAGAGATTCAACCTAGCCCCAGTTCTCAGAATCACCACCAAATAAGCGCTCAGTGCTTCCACTTCGATAGAGAAGAAGTCGAAACCACTTGACTACCTAGTCATGATTTCACTTAGGTTCTAAATACATTCGTTTCCTCTTTCACAGCAAGAACTAAAGCCTAAGACCAAACCGCACCATCTCTCCAGCTTCCTTCACTGACAGACCAAGTCAGCCGATAGAAGCCAAAAGCATGATGACCTGCGACGAGGACAAGGGCTGCGTTCTTACGCCTGTGCATGAGTTTTCGAATCCGAGAGGTATGCCATCGGCCCAAGAACGTAACTCGCAAGAGCTACGCCTTGGGGAAGCGCTACATGCGTTTGTTTAACCACCGGAACGCGAGGGGCTTCGCACTCGCTTCCACAACTTTCGAAAAGGAACTAACTATGTCCAAGCTCAATCTCTCTCTCAAGATCGGCAAGACCAAGATCGCCACCGCCACTGGCAACAGCGGCCACACCACCTCCACCGTTCGCGGTGAAGGCAAGGAAGACTTCCCCTTCCCGTCCATCGATGTGCTGGTCGAGAAGTCGGTGAAGCGTGCCGCCAAGAAGGCCAAGACCCGCAAGCCCCGCCAGAAGAAGGCCGAGACCACCGGCAAGACCGAAGGTGTGAGCTCGCTGCTGCCCGACCTGTCCAACCTCAAGGTCAACCAGGTCGTGCCCACCGGCCAGACCCGCGAGACCTACACCGACGGCCAGGTCATGCTCAAGGGCGCCGACGGTCTGCAGGAACTGATGATCAAGCGTCAGTTCGACGCGCTCTACGAGGCGCGCTTCGGCGAGATGCACGCGGCGGTCAACTGGGCTCGCGCCAACATGGCGGACAAGTACCAGAAGGCCATCGACAGCCTCGACAAGCAGCTCACCAAGCTGGAGGACAGCTACCGCCAGGCGCTGCCCCAGGTCATCGACGAGCTGAAGAAGCAGAACCCCGGCGCCCCCATCAACGCGGTGGTCCAGAAGGCCATCGAGGTGCTCGACGAAGAGCTGTCGCAGATCATCTACATCCTCAAGGTGTACACCGACTGCTTCCAGCAGCTGCGCGACGGCAAGCACACCAGCCTGCTCAACGCGGTCACCTTCTTCTTCGAGCAGAGCCACAAGCTCTACTGGGGCGGCGACCTGCACGTCCACGGCGGCACCTCTCCGGTGGACGCCGGCACCGAGCGCATCGGCGACGTCTTCCTCGGCCGTGTCACCGAGATGGGTCTGGCCACCATCCCGGGCTCGCGCGGACCTGTCGGCGCCCACGCCGTGCAGATTCCGTACGAGATGCTCGACTTCATCCCGATCAACCTGCCGCTCTTCGGTCACGAAGCGCGTCACAACGTCTTCCATGACGTGGTCGGGCTGGAGCAGGAGCTGACCGCCGCCGTCGGCAAGGCCGTGCTGGCTGCCCACAAGGCCGGCACGCTCAAGTTCAACACCGACACCATCAAGCTGGGCAAGCAGGAGGTGCCCACCGAACAGCTGATGGCGAAGCTCTACACCGACTGGCTCTCGGAGATCGACGCCGACCTCGTGGGCGGCGTGCTGTTCGACGGACCGGCCTTCGGCGAGAACATGGTGATGAGCTTCCCGGCCATGATGATCCGCGACGGCCGCGTCTCCGAGAAGGTCAACCTGCTGCGCACCGGTTCCGGCTACGAGCTGAAGAAGCTCCGCAACGGCTCGGTGGCACTGGTCTTCGAAGAGCACCCGGTCGACTACGTGCGCGTGCACATCGTGGCCTCCGCCCTGGACGAGATCGGCTTCCCCGACTCGGCCCGCAAGCTGCGTGAACTCGCCGACTTCGCCGTCGGCGACGAGCTGCCCACCAAGATCACCTTCCGCCAGATGGGTGCCAAGCCGGGTGCCGGCATGGTCATCGAACTGCCGGTCGACGACGTGATTGCGGTGGCGCCGGTGGTGGCGAAGGCCATCATCCGCACGCCGCTCAAGGCGCATGGCGGCAAGAGCTGCGGCGACCTGGTCATGTGGACCAAGAAGCGCCAGGACAAGGTGGAAGCACTCACCGACATCCTGGTCAAGGACAGCTCCGAGCTGCCCACCGACAAGGGCGACATCCACGCGCCCTACATCGGTGCCGCCGCCACCCTGGCCTATCTGAAGCTCGTGCGCGAGATGAAGATGGAACCGGCGGACGCGGCCCTCATGGTGAGCAAGAACGCGCTCGCCATGCTGGAGAAGCTCAGCAAGCAGGCGGTCAAGACGGCCTAAGCCGCACAAGACGCCGGCAGTCCTAGACTGAACCGACAGGGGACAGCTGCTGTCCTCTGACTTTGACAGGGGGGAGGTCGCAAGACCTCTCCCCTGTTTTCTTTTCTCACCTAACAAGAAACAAAAACCAAAGCCAATTACCCAAATTCAAACCCAAAAGCAACCGCCAATATCGCTATGACCTCATTCGCGCATGCGAGTGTAGTCATACCGATACTGGTTATTTCAGAAAGCAATTTCGATGTACACCATTTTCACCTGCACTGCTCTCGGACTCGTTTTGGCAGTAATCCTCACCCCGAAAGAGAAACGCACGGCAGCCACCATTGAACCGGCACTGGCAATTTGCCTAACCGGCATGATTTCTTTCTTGGTCGGCTTAGCTATCGCCAAGTTCCTCTCTGCCGCCCTGCCTGAAAAGCAAGTCGTCATCGGTCCGCAAACCATCGCCTCGATGCGGAGCGCCGAAGGACAAGAGGGCACTTTCATCTTGGGCACCGGCCGCAAGGGCAGTGAGCGCACTTACCATTACTTGCTCAAGGATGATGACGGCAGCCTGGTACCGCATTCAGTGCCAGCCAACCAGCTCGTGCACATCACCGAAGACACCAGCTTGCAAAACAGTGGCACCGTCACTGTTACTCGCATCGAAGCCGACCGCGCCTCCTTGCTCAACAGCTGGAGCGCCTTCAGGCACAGCAAAGACAGAACAGTCCGCATCGACTTTCGCGTGCCGGTCGGCACTGTCGTGCAGCAGTTCTCGGTGCACTAAAACCGCCCCCTAAAGCCAACCCCCAGAACTAACTAACCCAAGTCACCCGGTATTGCCGACAGGCAGTACCAACCAAGCACCAGCAAAGGGCGCGCCACTAAAGCCAAGCGGCAGGTGCGCCCTTACCGGTTGCCCGTCTGTAGAAAGAAAAACACTATGAAAACACATATAGCAAACGCAATCGACCTGGAGCTCAGCTGTTACCCGGGAGGCATCTTCCCGCCCGACGAGCGCCAGGAAATCATCGAAATCGGACTGAGCGTCGTCGACCTGACCAGCATGAGGGTGCTCAAAACCCACTCTCTGCCCGTCATTCCGACCATGTCGAGCATCAGCCCCTTCTGCACAGAGCTGACCGGCTGGACCGAAGCAGCGCTGAAGCGACAGGGCATGCCCTTCGAAGAAGCCATTCGTCGCCTCACCGAACGCTACGGCAGCTTGAACCGCCTACTGATCACAGACTCAGCCGGCGACCGCAAGTTCGTCGACTGGCAATGCTCGATGTTCGGCATGGCTAGCCCGTTCGGAGACAGCGAGCTGAACGTCTCGGTGCTCTACTCGATTCAGGCCCAAGACTTCCGCAACCGCAAGCTCGAAGACAAGCTGCGGCGCTTCGGTCTCGACTTCGAAGGCACTCCGCATCGAGCCTCCGACGACTCGCTCAACATCGCCCGACTGGCATGCACCTTGCTCAAGAGCAGGAGCTAGCCAATGGTCGTCCTCTCAAGAAAACGGAAGGTTCTCTTTCCGTTTTCTTTTCGCCACGCTTATTATATCGCCTAGTATTCCTTCAGTTCAACCATCGAAACAAAAGCAGTGATGATTCAAACCCAAGCAATTCATCTTCTATTTTTTGACCGAACGACAAGCCACATCATCCACCCCCTGAGGCGGCGGACCAACCAAGGCATTGATCACCCGATGCAATTCCTTGAGCCTCAGCTCTATTTTCTCGATAGTGGCGACGTCGCCCTGTCTTTCAGCCTTATGACGGCGCAGCATCAAACCGATAATCAAACGATTGACCCTATAGAGGTCTCTATCAACAAAGCCGTACGAAATAGCAGCAACAATATGCCGCGAGGTACTCGAAGCCTGATTGATTCGCCTAAGCCGCTCCAGCGTTTCGCTTGAAAAGCCGGACATCCAAGCATACAAAGACTTTTCGCTCTTTAAATAGACGTTCAGAGCATTTCGACTGAATTGGTTATTTATATTGTTTCCCAAGATAGTCTTACCCCAGAGGCAAATCGATGGTGCAAACAAATGCTGCTCCAGCCAGTCATTACGACCAAAAGATGAAGGTACAAAAGCATTACCCCCTTAAAGCAAACAGCATCTTATTGAGAATAATTGTCATCTATGTCAAAAGACTACTACATTAAAATCTAGGCGACAAGGGGCAGCCCTATCTAACCCTGATAAATTTTGATTCTTTGGTAATAAAACAAACCGATATCGGTACGTTTTGTGCAAGTAATTCTCATTAAATTGAAAAATCACCACCCAAGCAATCAAAAAATTCCTTGTTCTCAAGCGCTACTGACATGTTTTAAGCCCCATTGCCAAGATGGCAAATAATTATCACCAGGGCATCCCGTCTATAGAAAACTGTTTGAGGTTAGTTCGATGAGCTCACTGCCGATTTTTGCCGCCCCTTCCAAAGCCGAACAGACTGCCCGCCCGCCGATTGGCTATTTCAAGACAAGAAAGAATTCCAATAACCTTATTAAGGTCGATTTCCAAAAGAGCACCCAAGGCAGGGGCTTCCATGTTGAGCTAAACCCTTCAAGACAGGGCACCTCAGGCTCCTTCGACTTATATAAAGAAGACACGATTGAAGAACTCAAGAAAACAGCCCGCGCCTTAGCCATGCAAAGCAACATTCCGGGTGAAGACGAAGAAGGCAACCATGTCACATCAGACCGCCTGCCCTTAATTACGGCGCCACTGCGCCTCACTGTCGGCAAAGGCGAAGGCGAAGAAGCACCCAAAAGACGCTCTCTATTAGCGCCTCCGCGCACACGCATCTTAGGATTCAGCGATGCCAGCGCCCTGCTCGAAATCATCGAAGGCACCCAGGAACGCAAGCAGAAAGAACTTGAAAAGCGTATTCAAACAAGCACAGGCAGACCAAGCGAAAGCCTTTGCAAAAAGACCAGCTTCGACCTGCAAGCTCTGCAAAATCCAAGCGTTCTCAAGAGAGTTTTTTCGCAACTAGTCAAGAAAGTAAAGCGTCAAGCCAGCCGCATGCTCGATAAATTGGCACTTTCCTGACTTATTCACAGAGCTTGCCCAAAGCTTGCCTAGAGCTTCACCAGAGCTTTCAGAAAGCTTCCCCAAAGCTTTCTGAGAGCTTGCCCAGAGCTTTACCAGAACTTCTAAAGAATTCCAAAAGCGCATCATTCGCGCTAAACTCTAGTCCTGTACAAACTTTTGTTTTAGTGCCGGGAGAATCGTCATGCTCAAATCCGAAGCCGAAAGAGTTGTTAGAAAAGCTCTGGAAGAAACCGATGCCAAGTTTACCGAAGAGCAAATCCAAGCTCTCAGCCAGATCTGCTTGAAGATTGCCGGCACTGTTGTGGAAGAAGCCTTCGCCCAGTGGAGACCCAGTTCGGGCGGCGGCAGACCTCAGTTCTTCGCCTAAGTCAAAGGCTCGCGCCTTGCCCGGGTTAAATTTATAGCCAAAGGCTCGCGCCTTGCCCAGGCTAAATTCATAGCCATAGCCAGAGCCGGCGCTCTCTCACAACACTTCGAAAAAACTTTCTGGATGTCAAAATGCCCACAGATAACTTTCTAACAAGAGCCAAAGCTCTAGAATCCGAACTCATCGAAATGCGTCGTCATTTGCATGAAAATCCGGAGCTGAGCTTTCATGAATTTCAAACCGCCGGTCTGATGAAAGACAAGCTGGAAGCTTACGGCTATAAGACCAAGGCTCAGGTGGGCAAGACCGGCGTGTTGGGCGAGCTGACCCGCAAAGGGGTAGACGGTCCCATCATTGCCATACGCGCTGATATGGACGGGCTGCCTATCGATGAAGACAATCCCAATAAGTATATTTCGAAAAATCAGGGCGTTATGCATGCCTGCGGGCACGACGGCCATATGGCTTGCGGCTTGACCACGGCGCGCATGTTGGCTGAAGCCGAACTAGAAGGCTCGGTGCGCATGGTCATGCAACCGGCCGAAGAAGCCACCGACAGTGATGGCAAGTCGGGGGCTTGGCGCATGTTGGAAGATGATGCTTTAGATGGAGTATCAGCCATAATCGGCTTACATGCCGACGCCAGCCTCAAAGCTGGGCAAGTGGGCATTATTCCCGGACCGGCCATGGCTGCCTGCGACGGCTTTAAGGTAACCATACAAGGAAAAGGCGGTCACGGCGCCTATCCCGAGACCACGGTCGACCCTGTGGTGGTGGGTGCCCAAGTGGTGCAGGCGATACAGCAAATCATCTCGCGCCGCATCTCGGCACTCGAGCCGGCCATCATCACCATCGGCTCTTTTCAATCGTCCAGCACCAGGGGTAATATCATCTCCGACTATGTCACCCTCGAAGGCAGCTTCCGCAGCTTCAGCCAGAAGGTGCGCGAGCACATCATTGCCGAGATTGACCGAGCTTGCTCGATTGCCCGCATCATGGGCGGCGATTACAAGATTGAATACGAGTTGGGCTATCCCTGCACGGTCAACAACCCCGAAATCACCGAAGTAATGCGGCAAGCCGCCATTGACCTCATCGGCGCTGAGAATGTCATTGCCGTGCAGCCCAAAACTTGGTCTGAAGACTTTTCGATGTTTGCCGAGAAAGTGCCCGGAGCCTTTATGTTCTTAGGGGCGGAAATCGATGGCGATACCAGAAGTCACCATAGCCCACAATTCGATCTCAACGAAAGCGGACTTTATGTCGGTTCAGCCATACTAGCCGAAACGGCTCGCCGCCTCATGACCCATTTCAAAAACAAAGCATGAACCCTGGTTTAAAAGATCTACAAAAGTATCCCTTCGAAAAGCTCGCTTTGCTAAAAGCCGGAGTAGAGCCGGTTGCCGTCTATAAGGACAGCCCGATCAATATTTCTATTGGTGAGCCCAAACACGAGGCGCCTGCTTTTGTTTTGGAAAAACTAAAGCAGAGCCTGGCGGGACTGTCTATTTATCCCCTCACAGCCGGCAGCGACGAGCTGAGAGAAAGCATCGCCGCCTGGCTTTCAATGCGCTTCAAGCTTGGCGACAGCATCAGTGCGGCAAAGCATATCTTGCCGGTGAACGGCACCAGAGAAGCTCTCTTTGCCGCCGCCCAATGTTTTGTTCAAACAGGTCTAGAGTCGCTTGTGCTCATGCCCAACCCTTTCTATCAGATTTACGAAGGGGCGGCAATTTTGGCGGGAAGCCGTCCACACTATATTCCAGTCAAGAAAGAAACGATGCTGCCCGACTTTGAACAAGTGGAGGAAGCCGTCTGGAAAGCAGCTTCTTTCATGTATATCTGCACACCGGGCAACCCGACCGGGGCGGTCATGAAGGAAGAGATGCTGGTCGCTTTGATTGAGAAAGCGCTCAAGTACAACTTTGTGCTTGCTTCAGATGAATGCTATTCCGAGCTCTACTTTGATGAAAAGAACCCGCCCTGTGGCATTTTGCAAGCAGCAAAGGCAATGGGCAATGACACTTTCAAAAACTGCCTAGCCTTTCATAGCCTTTCCAAACGCTCATCACTACCCGGCATGCGCTCTGGTTTTGTGGCAGGCGACAGCACTCTGATTGAAACCTTTAGACTTTATCGCACTTATCAGGGCGGTGCCATGCCGCCCCCGATACAAGCTGCCAGCGCAGCGGCCTGGCGCGACGAAGTGCATGTGAAAGAGAATCGCGACCTCTACAGACTAAAGTTTGAGCAATGCACCGCTATTCTTAAGCAGAACAAAAACATTGATGCCACCATACCTGATGGCGCTTTCTATCTTTGGCTGGACACATCGGCAAGCAAGGCTGAAAATGACGAAGTCTTTGCCAGAGAGCTATTTAGAGAGAAAAACATCACCGTCTTGCCGGGCAGTTATTTAGGGCGCATACAGGCAATAGGAACAGAGCAAGCCAAAGAGAGCAAGCAAGCAACAAAAGCAGAATGTAATCCGGGCGCCGATTATGTGCGCATCGCCCTGGTGGCAAAACCGGAAGAATGTGCCGAAGCTATGAAAAGAATCGTCGACTTTTACTAAGAGAAAATAGGGGGAAACTTGGAAGACCTGCGGAAAACCATTGAAGAAGCTTTTGAAGCGCGCGCCGAAATCAATCCCGGCAATGTTTCGGAAGACCTGAAAGAAGCCATCAAAGACGCTTTGGCTCTGCTCGACACCGGCGCCATGCGCGTCGCCGAAAAGCAAGGCGCCGACTGGGTGGTGAATGAATGGCTCAAGAAAGCAGTTTTGCTCTCTTTTCGCATACAAGACAACTATGTCATGGGTGGCGGCGAAAACACTTATTTCGACAAAGTTCCCTCCAAGTTTGCCGGCTTTGATCTTGAGAGCTTCAAAGAGGGCGGCTATCGAGTAGTGCCGCCGGCGGCGGTGCGACACGGCGCTTACGTGGCACCGGGAGTGGTCTTGATGCCGTCTTTTGTCAACATCGGTGCCTATGTCGACAGCGGCACCATGGTAGACACCTGGGCGACAGTGGGCTCCTGCGCCCAAATAGGCAAAAACGTTCATCTGTCAGGCGGGGTCGGTATCGGCGGCGTGCTTGAACCAATGCAAGCGCGACCGACTATCATCGAAGACAACTGCTTTATCGGCGCCCGCTCGGAAGTCGCCGAAGGCGTTATTGTCGAGGAAGGCGCAGTGATATCGATGGGTGTCTATCTGGGCATGAGTACTAAGATATTCAACCGCGCCACCGGTGAAATCACCTATGGCAGGGTACCAAAAGGTTCAGTGGTTGTAGCAGGCAACTTACCGGGCAAAGACGGCAGTCACAGCCTTTATTGCGCAGTCATCGTCAAACAAGTTGACGAAAAGACACGCTCTAAAGTAGGCATCAACGAGCTATTACGAGAGATCTAAGCATGGGCGAGCCCGACTTTGAAGACAACGATGCCATGAGCGTGCTGGCCATGGCAAAGGCTTTGATTAAGCGCAAGAGCATCACCCCCCACGACGAAGGCTGCCTTGAACTAATTGAAAACTTCCTGACGCCCTTGGGCTTCACAGCTGAGCGCATGCCCTTTGAAGACACAAGCAACCTTTGGATTAGAAAGGGAGATACAGCGCCGCTTTTCGTCTTTGTCGGTCATACCGATGTGGTGCCCACCGGCCCGCTCGATAAATGGCAGAACCCGCCTTTTGAGCCCACAGTCAAAGACGGCATGCTCTATGGGCGCGGGGCGGCCGATATGAAAGGCAGCATTGCTTCAATGCTGGTGGCAATCTATGCCTTTGTGAAGAGCTTCCCCAATCACAAAGGCTCAATCGCCTTGCTGCTCACCAGCGACGAAGAGGGTACTGCCGCCAACGGCACCGTCAAAGTAGTAAAAGTCTTACAAGAGCGGGGCGAGATTCCTGATTTTTGTCTGGTGGGCGAACCGAGCTCGGCAAATCGCCTGGGCGACACAATTAAAAACGGCAGACGGGGCTCACTCACTGGTCACTTGATCGTCAAAGGCGTGCAAGGTCATATTGCCTACCCACATCTAGCCAAAAATCCAATTCATCTTTTCGCTCCGGCACTGGCCGATCTGGTCAACATGACCTTTGACGCCGGCAATGAATTTTTCCAACCAACTTCCTTCCAGATTTCCAATATCAATGCCGGTACCGGTGCCGACAATGTCATACCAGGCGATATCGAGATTCTCTTCAATTTTCGCTATTCGCCCGAAGTAACCGCCCACATACTGGAAGAAAAGGTAAGAGCCCTGCTGGACAAGCACAAACTGCAGTATGGCTTAACCTTTAGACTTTCCGGCGAACCCTTTCTCACTAGACCGGGCACCTTGGTCGATTCAGCCCAAAAAGCAATCAGCGAAGTTTGCGACATCAAGGCCGAACTTAGCACCACCGGTGGTACCTCAGATGGTCGGTTTGTAGCGAAAATGGGCTGCGAGGTAATTGAGCTTGGGCCAATCAATGCCACTATTCACAAGATTGACGAATGCGTCAGCGTGGAAGATCTAGAGAAACTCAGCCGTATCTATGAAAGAATACTGGAGCTCACTTTAGGTAAATAAGCGTGCCCTTGAATCCACACTTGTTTGAAGTAGCCGTAAATCTTGCCAATTCCACAGCTATTTGCATTGTCAGCGCCCTGGCGGCGGGACTTTCCGCCTTCGCCCTCATGGCCGGTTGCAGCCGTCTCAAGGTCAAGCAGAGCGGCTTTCCGGCCGACGCCGAAGCCCGCAAAAGCAAATACACTCTAGCCTATAGCCAACTGCTCGAAGCCCGCAAAGACAGCCCAAATGGTATCAAGACCCTGCTGGAGGGTTTGCGGGGGCAACCAGCTGCACGCCTTGGTCTGAGCGCCTTTCAAGAGTTTCTCGACTCTGCCGAGGGTCAGGCAGCCCTATCTGGCGCTGGCGAAGACGAAAACCAAGCAAGCAAACACGGCAGCGACAAAACCCAGGTTATTAAAAGTGACGGCAATGACGGCAAGGGTCCGGCAGCCTTGAAAAAATTGCCTAAGATTGCCCCTCCCAACCAAAAGCCGGGTAAATAAACTTGTCTGATGCAAAAGACTTTCAGCCGGTAGAGCAAGTAGCCAGTTGGGGCAGCTTGCCCATAGGCACCAGTCGCATCGCCGTGCGCCATCTGGTGATGGTCTTGGGCTTAGCGCTCTGGCTCTTGCCGGTGCTCTTCATGACCGGTGTGCATTCCATTGTCTGGCTCTCTTTCAACTTAGCCTTCTTGGCTATTTTGCTTTTGCTTACTCTGCCTGTCAGAACAGTTTCTTTGCACAAGCTGGCCATCTGCTTTTTTGCCGGCGGACTGTTTATGGGTCTCAATCTGGCCCTCGCCGCGCCCCTGGTGAAAGCCCTGCCGGACTCGCCATTGCGACTCTTCCTCACTGTGCCGATGGAGGAAATCGCCAAACTTTTGCCTCTGGCTATTTTGCTTTACTTAGGACGCCGCTTTTCCAGTCATACTCTCAGCGCCACCGACATACTCTTGATGGGTGCAGCCAGTGCTGCCGGTTTTGCCATCGTGGAAGACGCCTTCAGTCATAGCCTCTCTAAAAGCATGAATAACTTGACCGTGCTTTTGCCTACAGCCGAAATGGTGGGCGGCAGACTTATTGCCGGTCATGCCATCTGGTCCAGCCTCTCAGCCGGCAGCCTCGGTCTTGCCTGGCTCTGGAAAGACCGTTTCCGTTTCGCCTGGTTAATCGCCTTGCTTGGTCTATCAACCGCCGCCATCGACCATCTTGCCCTCAACTGGGCACCCCTGCAAAACACTATGTTCTTTGGCAAATCACTGGTTGAAACCTTAGCAGCAAGCGGCTATCCCACTTTCGTGCTCTTTGCCTTGGTGCTTGGCGCCACACTGGTCTCTGACCTTTTTGTCATGTTCAAAAGCCTGCCCGATGCTCGCGAATTTAAGATCAACTTGAAAAATAGAAAAGACAGAAAAGAGACCCTGGCTGGTTTTTGGGATTCTCTGCTGGATTTACGCCGACTAGCCTTCGCCTATTTTCGCTATGACCAATATGAAAGAGGGGCGGCGCCACCGAGCCTGGCTTTGACCGTGGCAATTTTAGCCAAACGACTGGTGAACCGTTACTTAGCCGTAGAACCGGTCAACATTACAGTTTCAGGCAGTATCGACAAAGCCGGTGTGCGCATCACTATGCCCGACCTGGAAAAATCGATTATTGTTGCCCCCGATAAGCTGGGCGAATTGACCGCCAACCGAGTCGGCACAGGCTCTGGGCTGGGTCAATTTGAGGGCATTTCGCCCTTTGATAGCCGCCCCTTAAAGGACCTTATCGACCTGCCCGAACGTTATGAAATCTTGGAGCAGGTGGGCGAAGGAGGCATGGGCATTATTTTTAGGGCTCGCCATAAGCTCACGGGAGCCCCGCTAGCAATAAAAGTGCTGCACCCCCATCTGGCTAAAAACAAGAGCTATATGCAGCGTTTTGAACAGGAAGCGCGAGCAGCAAGCACTCTCAAGCACCCCAGCATAGTGACGGTCTATGACTTTGGCATGACCGAACGCAAAGTGGCTTATCTGGTGATGGAGTGGCTGGAAGGTCCGGGTCTGGAGAAAGTACTGAAGAGCGAAAAAACTCTAGGAACCGAGAGGGTGAAGAATATCTTTGCCCAGGTGGCTGACGCTCTCTCGCATGCTCACCGCAAGGGCATTGTGCACCGCGATATCAAGCCCAGCAATATAATCGTCAGCCTCGACGACAAGGGGCAGGAACAAGCAAAATTAGTGGACTTTGGAATCGCCAAAATTGTCGGCGAAGACACCGAAGAGATGCGCTTGACCGCCACCGGTGATGTGGTGGGCAGCCCTCTCTACATGAGTCCCGAACAGTGCCTCGGCAAAGATCTCGATGCCCGCTCAGATATATATTCGCTAGGTTGCGTCATGTACGAAGCTTTGTGTGGACAGGCGCCTTTTAAGGCTGAAAACTCTGTGCAGGTAATCTTCAAACATCTCAACGAGATGCCCCAGCGCCCCCTCAAGCTAAAGCCCGATCTGGAGAGACCGGAGACCATTGAAGGGGTGCTCTTCCGTTGTCTGCAGAAAGCCCCTGAAGACCGTTATGGTTCTATGGACGACTTGGTAGCGGAGCTGAGAAAGCAATGACGAAAATTGTGTTACCGATTGTAAAGTACCTGCTTAACAATACTTTTGTTGTCATCTAGAAAGCGCTCTTGATAACTCTTTTAATATGCACCTTTTGTCAAAAACGCCCGAGTAAATACAGAAACCAAGTAAGCCGCTAGACCGTTATCCCCAACTATCACCCACACGGGTGAATGATGCGGAAACCGGCCTTGAAAGAGCTTGAACTTGGCGTAGGCGCAAATGGTGGCATTCAACCCCTTATGTCAACAATTTGAGAAAAGGACAGACCATGCGCAAACTGCACATGATCATCGCTGCCACAGCAGCAGTCCTGACCGTCGGCATCTGCGTCGCCGCGGCAGGATTCTTCAACTCTGTCGAAATCCCCTTCAACGCCGAAACGAGACCGGCCGGCGCCCAGCTCATCTTGCCCGACGAGAGCAAGGGAGAAGTGCGTCGTCTGCGCACTTTCGACGGCAATGGCGGTGGTACCGACCAGGTACTGCGCAAGGACGGCTTCACTCAAGAAATCGTCTACGCCAGCTTCTCCGACAACCGCCGCCTCAAGGAAACCACCTGGTTTCCGCTCAAGCCCGGCGAAAGCCAAGCTGCCAAAAAGTCGGTGCGCTACTTTGCCGCCGCCGGCATCGGCACCAGCTCGGAACAGGTCTGGGACGAGAACGGCAATCTCATCCGCAGCGGTGAACTGGTCAAGCCGACCGGCAACAGCAATCGCTGGTACTTCGCCGTCAAGCTCTACCAGAACGGCATGCTGGTCGAAAACCAGATGCATCACACCGACGGCTTTGTCGTGCAGCAGGACCGCATGCGCCCCGACGGCACCATGGAATCGTCCAAGCGCTTCACGGCGCCGAACAACGATTCCTACTGGCAGACCCGCTACTTCCTTGCCGACGGCAAGACGGTCGACTACCAGGAAGACCGCAGCTTCGGCAGCTACTCGGTCACCCGCTTCTGGCCGGGCACCGACACCAAGAAGGAAGTCTCGGCGGTGACTCCGGGCAACCGCGTCCTGCAGCTCTTCCGAGCCGACGGCACGCAAGCCCGGGTCTTCGACGAGTACAAGACTCTCGGCTATGCCTGGACCGACTACTCCGAGAAGGGCAAGCTGGCCTTCAAGCGCTACTTTGCCCGGGTGGTCACCAAGACCGCCGACGGCAAAGAGAGCGAGCGCTTCGTCATCCGCTTCGTCGAAGAATACGACCAGGAGGGCGTCAAGCTCAGCCGGTACGAATTCGACGACAAAGGGCAGCTCGTCGATGTCGAGCTGCACAAGTCGGCGACCCGCAAGACCCGCACCGACTATCGCTTCGACAAAGGTGTGCTGGTGAAGCGCACCGAGTTCAACAGCGAGAATCGGGTGGTGCGCACCGTCGAGAAGCCGGAAGAGACCGTGGAATTCGCCATCAAGCGCGAATGGTACAAGGTCGAAGCGCGGCCGGTGGTGGAAGCCGATCGCGTCAACGTCGACGGGGAAGTGAGCCACGGGCCTTACTGAGCCTGAGTTGATCTAAGTTGGTCTGAGCCGATTTAATCCGGCTCTGAACTAACAGAAGCTCGGCAAAGAGGCTAAAAATGACGGGGAGCAAACTACTGCTCTCCGTCATTCTCTTTTTGCCCGCTTTTACTATTTTCTATAATACTGCAAAGACAAGTAAAAGAGAAAAGAAAAAAGAGAGAAGAAAAAAGACCCGTAAGAAAGACCCGTGAAAAAACAGAAAAGAAAAAAGAGAAAAGGAAAAAGGTCTGAATAGCTTTTTCAAGCCAGATCAGACCTTTCAAAAGCAGCCCTGTAGTTTACGGAGACTGCCTAGCCATCAGTATCGGCAAAGTCAGAGCTTGAAGCGCGATTTCAGGAAGATCAGTGCCAGAAAGGTCAGGCAGCCGCAGAGAGAGCCAAACGCCCCGGGCACACCGAGGAAGATGGCGAAGACGACGCAGAGACAAACCGTTCCCAGAAGGAAGGAGCCGAAGAGGCCGAGCTTGATGGTGCGCAGAAAACTCGTAAAGATGAGGGCGACGAGACCGCCGACCATGAGAACGATGCTGAGGATGAAGGCGATGAAAAATGCCAAAGAGAACTCCCGATTTACTGGTTTGGCGTTGAAGCTTGAGGAAACAAAGCCGATCGTGCCGCAAAAGCCTAACCTAGAGGCTTTCGAGGACGAGGCTGGCGCTGCCTACCGACTGAAGCAAGAGAGAGCGACCTTGAGAAACACAGAACAAATCTGTCTCTAACTGCTATTCACAGGCTGGTCTGTCAAACTGGTGGTTTCTCTTACAATGCCTCTGGTTTAGATATTGGAAATACAACCTAGACTAGGCTATAGAAGAGCCCTATCTGCAAAGAAATTTTCTATAGAAAACTGAGCGAATCTTGCCAGAAAGCTCAACCGCGATTAAAAGAAAAACGCACTTAATAGATCTGGCGGCACCATGCCCGAAGTGCCCAATTCACTTTCTTGCTGCGCAACAAAACTAAGCACTTCTAAACAGAATGAAAGATTCGTTCAAGTCTCTTCACACCGAAATTACTTAGGGACAGCAACAAAACCAAGACCGTGCGCCACTCTTAACCAAAGTCTCAAGCAAATTTACAAAAGCGGAACATGATACTAACCCCGAAAAGCGAGGGCATATCTTGGCAGTGGCATAATGGGATAAGCGACTCAAATCGGCTGCCCTAGTCACATTCAGGGAGCACAACCAGCATGAACGACTTGAACATCTTACTTGTGGAAGATGCGGAGAGTATCTGCTCTCTAGATCACAGAAAGAGAATTGAAACACTGACCCGCATGGGCTTGCAGGTAGCTACAGCCTGCAGCTTGGCAGAAGCAAGAAGGAAAGTACAAGAACACGAATACGACGGCATTCTTTTAGACCTAGAATTGCCGGACAGCAAGGGCATGAGTACTCTCATCGAGATGAGGGAATCGGCAAGAGGCATTCCGATAGTCGTATATACACAGCTGCCTGAGCCGCATCGCGCCCTGAAAGTAATTAAACAAGGCGCGCAAGACTATCTTGTCAAAGGAGTCGTGCCCGAGTCTTCGGTGGTGCGCTGTCTGCGCTATGCCATAGAGCGCAACAAAGTAGAGACGGCACTGCACCGAGAAGAAGAGCGCTTGCAAATCATCCTGGACAACTCTTTCGATGCCTTCATCTCACTCGACTCAAAACTGCGCATTACCGACTGGAACTTGCAAGCAGAAGCTACTTTCGGCAGAACCAAAGCCGAGGTATTAGGACGCAGCCTAGCGATAATCATTCCTCATCATCTACGCCGCCAGTATCTCAGAGAAACCGAAAGAGCCTTTAGCCAAAGCGATGCCACCATCGTCAAAATGAGTACCGAAATCACTGCCGCCCACAAAGATGGTCGTGAATTTCCAGTCGAGATAGGCTTCTTCAGAGTCAGGGAAGATTCAGACTATACTTTCTGCGCCTTTCTAAAAGACATCACCGAAAGACAGCGCTTTAACGAAGAGTTGGAAAGGCAGGTGCAAGAGCGCACCGAGACTTTGACGCGCAAAAACGAGTTGCTCAAGCAGTTTGCAAAAATCGCCTCGCACGATCTGCAAGAGCCACTGCGGGCGGTGCAAGGCTTTGTCAATCTTTTAGCTGACAGCCTAAAAGGCAAGCTAGACAATGATCAAGAAGAATTCATGGGCTATATTCTTGATGGCACCAACCGCATGCAAAATCTAATTAGAGCCATTCTCGTTCATTCTGAATCAGGCATCATCGAAGAAGGCAAACATGCCACCGACTGCAATTCGGTTCTGAGCGAAGTCTTGAGCAATCTCAGCACTTCCATCAAAGAAAGCGACACTTCTTTTGAGATAGACCGTCTACCCAAGGTGGCGGTGCAAAGACTGCATCTTATCCAACTCTTTCAGAACTTAATTAGCAATGCCATCAAATATAGAGGCGACCGAGCCCCTCAAATAGCAATCACAGCCGAAGAAAACGCCACCCAGTGGCTATTCTCGGTAAGAGACAATGGCATCGGCATAGATCCGAAATATTCAAACAAAATTTTCGACATGTTCGCCCGCCTACATGGCAAGGCGAAATATCAAGGAACCGGCATGGGTCTTGCCATATGCAAGCGCATTGTCACATCACATGGAGGCAATATCTGGGTAGAGTCCACACCGGGCGACGGTGCCATATTTTTCTTCACACTGCCGGCGGTGGAAAAGACAAGGAGAAAGTCAATGAAACACGAAATAGAAATCCTTCTGGTGGAAGACACCCCTTCCGATGTCAGATTGACTCAAGAAGCGCTCAAGCGCTCAGATCTTAGATACAACATGAATGTGCTGAACGACGGTGTCGAAGCCATGGAGTATCTAAACAAGCTCAAGGAGACCCATCAAAACATGCCCGATGTGATCTTGCTCGACTTGAATATGCCGCGCAAGAACGGACATGAAGTCTTGGCTGAGATCAAGAATGACCCTGTATTCAGAGCGATTCCGGTAGTGCTTCTGACTGTCTCTGAAAATGACGATGACGTTATGGAAGCCCTGCGCCTCAAGATGAACTATTATGTAGCCAAGCCGGTTTCAGCTGGCAAACTGGCAGCTTTGCTGAAAGCAATTCATCAATTACATTCTGAAAGCGGCGGCGAAAATTCGCAAAATCTAGAGGAACAAAGAATTAGGCTGGTACTGGCCGGCAATGAACATACCGCCCCAATCGCCCTGACCAGACTGTCGGAAGATCCCAGTGAAAGGGTACGGGCCCGCGTGGCTGAAAACCCTCGCACCCCCTCCGGCGTGCTCATGAAGCTTTCCGAAGACCCCAGCCCCGAAGTAAGACTATCGGTCTCAGAGAACATCAATACCCCCGAAGAAGTATTGGAGACCCTGGCTCGGGACAACAGCGAAGATGTCAGACTGGGACTGGCTTCTAATCACAAGCTGCCGGCCAATCTTCTAGAAGTGCTCTGCGAAGACGAGAACATCTATGTTTCAAGCCAAGCACAGAAAACTCTTGCCAGCTTAAAGCAAAGAGTTTGAGCGACTCTGAGCCTTTAGACTGAATCTTTAGATTGAGCCCTTATTTCTTCTTGAGATAGCCGTCCACCATGGTTGAAAAGGCATCGCCTAAAATGGCACCGGCCTGGTTATGCAAAACCTTGCCGCCTTGGTCGATGACAACGGTGGTGGGATAAGAGCTAACGCCATATTGACTGATCATCTCTGCATTAGATGGATCGGCAACGTTGAGGCGGGTAAATTCGATGTCTTTGTATTTTTGCTTGGCATCATCCCAGGTAGATTCCATAGACATAGAGCCTGGGCTCGAATCAGAATAGAACATAATAATGCGCTTGACGTTTGGTTTCTTTCCTTCCGGCTTAGCTTCGGCTTTGGCATCGGCTTTGCCGTCTTTGCCATCTTTAGCACCGGCAGCCGATGCCACTACCAAAGGCGCAGAAGCTGTACTAGAACCGGCGCTTGCAGATGATCCGCCGCCGTAGCGCACAGTAACTTTGTCTAGTTGACTCAGCCCTGCTTGCGCATTCGCCTTGAGAGAAGCTGGACCTACATCAATCACCTTTTGATAATGCAGTTTTGCTTCACCGATGCGAGCTAAACATTGGTTGCACATAGCCATGTAATAATGGCACAAACCATCATTGGGCTTAGCTTTCAAAACATCTTTGAAGTCGTTGAGCGCCCCTTGATAGTCTTTGGCATTGTATTTCTTGATACCCGATTGCATATCGGCAGCCAGCACATTCTGACCGACCACAATGCCGGTGAGCACGAGGGCGGAGGAAAGCAACCATTTGATTCGACGCATCTAAAACTCCTCGGTTTCGCCAACATCTATATCTTACAAACTTTATTGAGAATACATTCGTCTGAGGGTGGCACCGTCACGATCACTCAGTTTCAAAATAGGCGCCTTCCAATACATGACATCCATCCCGGAGGGTGAATGCCCGCCGATGCCGAGGGCATGACCACATTCATGCAAAGCTAGATTGTAAAGGCGATTGCGGTCGATTTGACTATAGCCGCTGCCGTCATAGCCTGGGCAAGAAAGCAAACTCTTTGACTGTTTGAGCATGACTTTGCCGTTTTCAGACTGGGCTTCGTCTACACCGCTTGTAAAGCCGCCCGAACCGACCGCTATCTGCCCGGAACTAGAAGGTCTGGTGATAATGTAATCAGCATCATCTGCTCTATACCACTGTGTAAATCTGATTGGAGAGCCTGAAACATTGGTCCAGCTGCTGATTGCCCGCCAAATCAGGTCACGCAGGTCTTGCGACCAACCGGTGCCTTGGCTGTCGTCTATATAGACTTTCAAAGGCATTTTGCGCAAACTCCAGGCTTTCATCGGTCCGCCGTCGACAAAATAGTCTGGGCTATTGGGATTGACCGTGGCCCGCCAGCGCACCAAATTAGCCAGCTGCTGCCCAAAATTAGCATCATAGCCGCCGGTCAGTCCTTCTTCGGCAGCCTGCGAGCCGCCATAATTGGCATATTGAGCCGCCTTGAGATAATAGTCACGAGCCCAGCTATAGTCTTGCGAAGCCTGGTCGAAATGCCCGGCCACATCATTGGCGACAGCGCGAGCATAAAGGGCATCGGCACGCCCCTGGACGGCATCATAGGGCAAAAGGTTGATCGCCTGCGAATAAGCACTGATGGCCTGCTCGTAATAGCCGGTATCCATGAGATTGTCACCTTCATGTTCATAGGCTTGGGCTTGCTGGTTGAAGCCGTAAAACATTGCCCAGGCAGAGCTCGGTGCACTCAAAGGCAGTCCGATTGATAAAGCTATTGAGCCAAATACAGTTAAATACTTTTGTTTGAAAGCTGCGAATCTCAATACCGCTCTCCCGAATTGGTTTCTAAATTGAATAAAGAAGTTACAGTAAGCTAGGAGTTTACCAAATAGTAAAGGCTTAAGTCGTGCCACTGTTATCTGCATCTGACCCCGGGGCAATTCTTAAGAGTCCTTTCTCTTTGGCCCTAAGCCTGGCAATTAGTAAGCCTGCCAAGTATTAACAAATCTGTCACTATGGTTCAGACTAGGGTGATAGCCATTTTTCACTCAAGCCTGACTGGAGCATCTATGCCAACCTCAACCACCGCCAAAGTGAACAACTTTTTTGGACTGACGGCACAACAGGCCGAAAAGGAAAATGCCAGAGCCGTGGTCATTCCAGTCAGTTGCGAAAACAAGCATAAAGAAACACGCGAAGGCGCCAAAGCCATACTGGAAGCCAGCCGCAACCTGGAATTATTTGATGACGAACTTTGGGTCGAACCCTATAAAATTGGCATTCACTCAGCCCCAGCCTTGAAAGTGGAATGTCCCGGAGCAGAGAGCGAAGCTCCCTATGCCGAAGTTATTGAGGCAGTCAAGCCACTTTTAGACATGGACCGCTTTGGCATACTGGTGGGCTCAGATCGCGCCATCAGCCTGGGGGGCGTGCTCTCCTGCCTAGACAAATACCCAGACTTGTCAGTGTTGCGCCTAGGTGGACAAGCAGATCTGAGAAGTGAAGTAGAGGGTAACCCTTATGATGCGGCAGCGTCTTCTTATCAGATTTATACGAGCCTGAAAAAGCCGCTTATGGCCGAAGTAGGCGTGCGCAATATCAGCTGGGAAGAAGTAGCCTGGCTGGAAAAAGAGCAGCCTAAACTAGACATCTTTTGGGCAAGAAATCAACACAAGCTAGACTGGATGGATGTCTTAAACAGCCTCGGCGAGAATGTTTATCTATCAATCGACATGAGCGTTTTCGACCCGTCCATCATGCCTGCCGTGCAGCAGCCCGAGCCGGGCGGTCTCAGCTGGTATCCGCTTTTGCAATTGCTCAAGCTGCTCTTTGTGCGCAAACATGTGGTCGCCGCCGACCTGACTGGGCTTGCCCCCTTGAAAGGGCTCAACGCGCCCAACCACATCGCCGCTCACCTGCTCTACAAACTAATCGGCTATCGCTTCGCCCTCGAGCTTGGCGTCAGCAAAAAATATCTCTAGCTGCTGCGTAGGCGATAACCTATGCCCGGCTCTGTAATTAGCAAAGTGGGATTGGCCGGGTCTCTTTCAAGCTTTCGCCTCAGCTGTGCCATATAGACTCGCAAATAATGCGACTCACCCTGATAAGCTTGCCCCCAAACTTCTTTCAATAAATGGTTATGGGTCAAGACTCGGTCTGGATACTTCAATAGAGCGCAAAGCAACTTAAACTCGATGGGAGTAAGATGCACTTCACTCTCTTGGAAGAAAACCTTTCTTTTCACATGATCTAGACGCACAGACCCGATCTGCACCACCGAAGATTCACTAGCAGCAGCCTGGCGCCCATCGCGTCGGATAGCCACTCTAATGCGAGCCAATAACTCGCAAACCCCAAAAGGCTTGGTCAGATAGTCATCAGCACCGGCATCCAGGGCTTCGACTTTATCTTTTTCTTGCCCCCTGGCTGAAAGAACAATAATCGGCACATCGCTCCACTCTCTAATAGAACGAGTCACTTCCAGCCCGTCTATATCTGGCAAGCCTAGGTCCAAGATGACCAAACTCGGCGAAGAAGCAGCTACTTCTGAGAGCCCGTCTCTACCATTCAGAGCTTCTTTATAGCCATAACCGTGGTCATTGAGGGTCATCTTGAGAAATCTTCTAATCGGCGCCTCATCTTCTATGACCAGAACCGTAATACTGCCTGCTCCAGACCCCAAACTACTTTCCGCCTTAGCGCCTCTGAGTGTCGACTCTTCCATAAATAATCCTCAGCTATTGAGATTCAAATCTGATTGAAGAACTGGCAGACTAAAGCGAAAAGAAGCACCGCCTAAAGCGGAGTCCTCCACCCAAATTTGCCCCCCGTGCGCCTCTATTATGGCGGCGCAGATACTGAGACCAAGCCCGGCACCCGGTGCCATCTTCCTGCCTGAAGCTTCGCAAGCGGGGCTCTGCCCTCGGTAAAACTTATCGAATATATTTTTTCGAATCTGGTTGGGCACACCAGGGCCTTGATCATCCACAGCAAAAACCGCTTGCCCCGGCTGAGAAAAAACCGATACTTTGATCAAACCGCCATCGGGTCCATATTTAAGAGCGTTCTCCAGCAAATTGATCATCACTTGCTGAATGAGCGAGCCGTCCACAGACACCATAAAGCAAGACTCAAGCAGACTTGCCTCGATAGACGTCTCTATCTCAAAGCCGTCCAACTCTCTTGAATAAGCGCTCAGGGCACTTCCTATCACTTCTTCAACTGGAAAGAGCTGCTTATGCAGAACAATGGAACCGTCTTGCAAGCGGGTCATATCCAACAAGTTTCCCACCAGCTTATTGAGCCTGACCGACTGTTCGAATATCTCGCCGGCAAGCTTTCTGCAGTCTTCAACTGTTATATTCTCGCTGCCTTCGACAATACCGCTTGCCGCACCAGATATAGTGGCTAAAGGGGTGCGCAGATCGTGCGAAACCGAACTAAGCAAACTATTGCGCAACTGCTCGCTTTTGACAATCACTCGATTTTGCTCATTCTCACGCGAGAGCAGGGCTCGCTCACAAGCAATAGCCATTTGAGCGGCGAAGGTTTCAAGCAAGTGCAGCTGTTCGGGTTCGTTAAAACTCTTGCTGTTTGCCGGTTCTACTGCAAGCACACCCACCACTCTGGCAAAACCGGTCAAGGGTAAATAGCGCGCCCGCGCCCCGGGCAAGGTGCTGGTGCCAAGCCCGGCCGGTTGCTTATTGCGATAGGCCCAGACCGCCACACCACCGTCGATCTGCAACCCCTTGCCTTGACCGGCAATAACGCTGGCGGTGCCGCTTTCGTCATAAACTACCAGTGCCACCTGACTATAAAAGAGCTCCCCGATGTGCTTGAGACCCGCCTTTACCAAATCTTCAAAGTTGATGGTTGATGAAAGACTGCGGCTAAGCTCATAAAGAGCCGCTGTTCGTCTTTCTTTCTGCAAGGCCCAATCAGCCTGCATGCGCACCCGACTGGTAAGAGTGCTGATCACCAAAGCGATCACCAACATGACAGCAAAAGTGACCAAGTATTGTGTATCTGAAACTGCGAAAGTCAAAAAGGGCGGCACAAAAAAGAAATCAAAACAAGCCACGCTCAAGACCGAAGCCAAAATGGATGGACCCCTGCCAAAATTGACCGCCACAATCACAACAGCCAAGATATAGGCCATGACTAGATTGGACAATTCAAAGTAATCGCGCAGGCAAGCAGCCACAAAAGAAGTAAAAGTAACAACTAAGACGGCATAAAAATAGTTGCCGGGACGGCTACGCTTACTGGCAAAAAACGGCTTAGGTTCGATATCTTCGCCGTTATCACCGCTGATGACATAAACATCGACCGGTCCGCTTAGACGGACAACCTCGTCTATGACCGAACCATTCAAAATTTCTTGCCAGCGCGGTCTACTCGATTTGCCGATAATTATCTTGGTAAAGTTGTTATAGCGCGCAAAATCAGTTAGGCTGCGAGCCACATCGCCGCTCAGCTCAACTGTATCGGCTCCGAGAGATTCAGCTAAACTCAATGTAGCAAACAAACGCGAGCGCCCTTGCTCTTCGCCGCCTGTTTCAGTGCTCTTTTTGAGGCTTTGAAAACTCTGAGAAGGCTGCACATAAGCGACTGTCCAGCGCGCCTTTAAGGCATCGGCCATGCGCTTGCCGGCGCGCACCAGACGCACAGAAAGAGGCGACGCACTGACACAAACCAAAAGACGCTCAGCCACAGGATAAGCAGCGGTGATCATATGCGATTTGCGATATCGCATCATCTGCATATCAACATGCTGAGCTGTATAGCGCAGTGCTAATTCGCGCAAAGCAATCAAATTACCTTTGCGAAAAAAATTATCGAGAGCCGAAAGAGCCTGAGCAGCCACATAAACCTTGCCCTCCTTCAATCTTTGAATCAACTCATCGGGGGGCAAATCAATCAGCTCTATTTCTAAAGCATTCTCTATGACCGAGTCAGGCACACGCTCTTGCACCAAAACCCCGGTGATGCGCGCCACCAAATCGTGCAAACTCTCTACATGCTGCACATTCAAAGTTGTATAAACGTCGATGCCGGCTTCGATTAACTCTTGAATATCTTGCCAGCGTTTGGCATGACGACTGCCCTGCACATTAGTATGGGCCAGTTCATCAACCAAAATGAGGCCGGGTTTTCGCTTCAATGCCAGGTCTATATCAAACTCTTCCTGCCATGTACCGCGATATTCGATACGGCGCCGCGGCAAAATCTCAAGATCGCCAAGCAGTTCAGCGGTTTCCTTTCGACCATGGGTCTCGACAAAGCCAATTACAACGTCCTGGCTCTCTTTCAGCTTAGCGGCGGCGTTTAGCATGGCATAGGTCTTGCCCACCCCGGCAGAAAAGCCAAAAAATATCTTGAGACGACCGCGCCCTCTTTGAGCTTCTTCCTCTTTCAAAAGAGCAAGAAACTCTTGTGGAGCCGGTCTCTCAAAAGTGTTCATAAGAGATTATCCAAAGCCATATTGAGCTTCAAAACATTGACTCTTGGCTCACCTAACAATCCTAGACTGCGGTCTTCTAAAGCCGAGTCAACTAGCTTGAGCAGACGCTCTTGGCTGAGGGCGCGAGCCCGAGCCACTCTTGCTGTCTGTTGTCTGGCAGCCAAAAGACTGATATCGGGGTCTAGACCACTGGCTGAAGCAGTCACCATCTCTACCGGCACAGGCTCAGTGGCAGCTAGACCATTCTCTAATCTATAAGAGGACAGCCGCTCGGCAACAAGCTTTTTAAATTCGGCATTAGAGCTTGCCAGGTTGGAAGCCGAAGAAGAAGCAGCGTTGTATGCCGGTGTAGTCGAAGAGGGGCGGCCATGAAAATAGCGCGCTCTTTTGAACTCTTGCCCAAGCAAGGAAGAGCCTGCCAATTGCCCGGTGGCTTTTGTGATAAGCGAACCCTGGGCTTGAAAAGGCAGAAGAAAATTGCCCAAGGCCGTCACCAAAAGTGGATAAGCCAAACCGGTCAGCAGGCTAAAAAACAGAAAGCAGCGCCAAGAAGCCGCCATCTGTTCGCCAAAATCTTTGATAACTTTATCCATAAAAAACCTCAGCAAACAACCTCAATAAGTCTTTATGCAAGCCAAAACTAGATCAATCAGCTTAATGCCGATAAAGGGCGCGACGATGCCGCCCAGTCCATAAACCAAAAGATTGTCGCGCAACAAAACAGCAGCCCCGACCGGACGATAAGGTACGCCCTTGAGAGCAAGAGGCAAAAGAAAGAGAATAATCAAAGCATTGAAAATAACAGCCGACATGACGGCACTCTCCGGACTGCTCAGACGCATGATGTTGAGATTGTCCAATGCCGGATAAGTAGAGGCAAAAGCGGCTGGAATAATGGCAAAGTATTTGGCTATGTCGTTGGCAATGCTGAATGTGGTGAGAGAGCCGCGAGTCATCAAAAGTTGTTTGCCAATCTCAACTATTTCAATCAACTTGGTGGGTGAACTATCTAGATCGACCATATTGCAAGCTTCCTTAGCAGCTTGCGTGCCGGTGTTCATAGCTACAGCCACATCTGCCTGTGCCAGAGCCGGTGCATCATTGGTGCCGTCGCCGGTCATAGCCACCAGCCGACCGCCCGCCTGCGCCTTGCGAATCAATTCCAATTTATCTTCAGGCGTCGCTTGGGCAAGATAATCATCTACTCCGGCCTCGGCAGCGATGGCTGCCGCTGTCAGCGGATTGTCGCCGGTGATCATCACGGTCTTGATGCCCATAGCCCGCAATTCGGCAAAGCGCTCTTTGATGCCGCCCTTGACTATATCTTTGAGCTCGATCACACCCAGTACTGAGTTTTCGCCCCCACACTGCGCCACCACCAGTGGTGTACCGCCCTGCTTAGCGACCCGTTCCACTTCTTCTCGCACAGCCTCAGGGTAAACGCCGCCCAGCGCCACTATATGCCTTTCGACTGTTTCAGCCGCCCCTTTACGCAATTGACGATCGTCTAAGTCAACACCGCTCATGCGGGTTTGTGCCGTAAAGGGCACAAAGCGAGCGCCTAATTCGACCAAGTTGCGCTCTCTCAACTTAAACTTTTGCTTGGCCAAAACCACTATGCTGCGACCTTCCGGGGTCTCATCAGAAAGCGAAGCCAACTGTGCAGCATCGGCCAAACGCTCGGCCGAAACCCCGGGCGCAGGCAGAAAAGCCACAGCCTGTCGATTTCCCAAAGTTATTGTGCCGGTCTTATCAAGCAAAAGCATGTCTACATCACCGGCGGCTTCTACAGCTCGTCCAGACATGGCTATAACATTGGCTTTGATTAAACGATCCATACCGGCGATACCAATGGCCGACAATAGACCACCAATTGTGGTGGGAATCAAACAAACAAGAAGAGCGACCAAAACAGTCAAGCTGATTGGTTCGGCTTTGAAGCCGCTCGCCTGAGCCAATTGCACGCTATAGACCGAGAAAGGCTGCAAGGTGAAAGTGACCAAAAGAAAGACCAAAGTAAGACTGGTAAGCAAAATATTGAGGGCTATTTCATTGGGTGTTTTCTGACGCCGTGCCCCTTCCACCATGGCGATCATGCGGTCTAGAAAAGTTTCACCGGGCTTGGCAGTAATTTTGACAATCAACCAATCAGATAAAACCCTCGTACCACCGGTTACAGCCGAACGATCACCGCCGCTTTCGCGAATAACCGGCGCACTCTCGCCGGTTATGGCGCTCTCGTCCACCGAGGCTATACCCTCGACCACTTCACCGTCACAGGGCACAAATTCACCCGCCTTAACAATGACAAGATCTCCTTGGGCAAGCTCATTGGAAGACAGCGAAACTGTTTGGAAACGTTCATCAAAGTGCCCGGGCTCGACTGCGGTATCGGTCTGATTGCCTATAGTTTTGACAATTTTGGTGGCAGCGACATCTTTGCGCGCTTGCTTAAGCGAGGAGGCTTGAGCCTTTCCTCGCCCTTCCGCCAAAGACTCGGCAAAGTTTGCAAAGATGACCGTAAACCAAAGCCAAAAAGAAACAGCCAAAATAAATGCCGGCTTGGCTTCGTTGTTCTGCCCGACGGCGCCGCATTGCACCGCTATAAAGAGCACTGTGGTAAAAAGACTGCCAAGTTCGACCACAAACATAACCGGGTTGCGAATCTGCACCCTTGGATCTAGCTTGGCAAAAGAATCACGCACTGCTGGAGCCAACAGCGACCACTGAAACATCGAAGCTTGCCCGGAAGAAGATAAGCTTGCCCGACCTTGACCTGCGGCAGAGCGCCCGCCAATAGCCTGATTTGGATTAGCTTGATTTGCAGCAGCTTGATTCGAGCGCTCTAGAGAGGCGCCCGATGAGTTTTGCAGAGGGTCTTCTTGTTGATCGATACTACTAGCCATAATTCACCGCGAGAAATTGAGAAGATGTTCAACAACTGGGCCGAGCGCCAAAGCAGGCACAAAGGTCAAACCACCAAATATGAGCACTACACCAATCAAGAGCGAGACAAAGAGCCAATTATCGGTGGGCATCGTGCCCTCACCCGCCGGCAAAGATTTTTTAGCGGCGAGCGAACCGGCCAGAGCAAGCACCGGTACAGCCAACCAGTAACGGGCAAGGAACATAGCTATAGCCAGGGCACAGTTATAGAAAGGTTGATTGGCAGATAGACCAGCAAAGGCACTACCGTTATTGTTGCCTGCCGAAGAAAAAGCATAGAGAATTTCAGAAAAGGCATGGGGACCAATGTTTAAGACGGCAGAGCGCCCTTCGGGCAAAACACAAGCGAGAGCCGTACCGAGAAGCACCACCATGGGCGGTATCAAAATCACCAGCGAGCACATTTTCATATCAAAACTCTCAATTTTCTTGCCCAGATATTCGGGTGTGCGCCCGACCATCAGACCGGCCATAAAGACGGTAATGAGAGCAAAAACAAGCATGCCGTATAGTCCAGAGCCAACCCCGCCATAAACCACCTCGCCGAGTTGCATCAAGAACATGGGCACTAAACCGCCCAAGGGACTGAAGGAATCGTGCATGGCGTTGACCGAACCATTAGAGGCGGCGGTGGTGGCTGTAGCCCAGAGCATAGAATTGAACATACCGAAGCGCTGCTCTTTGCCTTCCATGTTAGGAACATTAGCGAAAGAGCCGCCATCACCAGAATTGAGACTGCCGGAATTACCCCAGACTAAGTGCCAGCCTGGGCTCTGCCAGACAAAACTGCTTTCGGCCCAAACTGCTGCCGTCAAAGAAACGACAAATAAAATGGTCATGGCAACGAGTATGGTTAGCCCCTCTTTCGCTTTACGCACCATAAGTCCGAAAGTAAGGCATAACGCAGCTGGAATCAGCAAAATAGCCAAAGCTTCTAAGAAATTTGAGCAAGCATTAGGGTTTTCATAAGGATGAGAAGAATTGACATTAAAGTAACCACCGCCATTGGTGCCCAATTGCTTTATCGCCACCTGAGAAGCCACCGGACCAAGAGCAATTCTAGCCGAGGCGCCGCTTTCATAAGTGGTATAAGATCGGCTGGCTTCGAGGGTTTGCGGACAGCCGGCGCCGATCAAAGAGATAGAGAGAAGCAGCGATAAAGGCAACAAAATATAGAGAATAGACCTAGACATATCTACATAGAAGTTGCCTAATGATGCAGCTTCGTGCCGAGCGAAACCTCTAGTCAAAGCCACAAGCACAGCCATACCTGTGGCTGCCGACAAGAAATTTTGCACAGTTAAACCAAACATCTGGGTCAAATAAGAAAGGGTTGTTTCGCCTCCATAGCTTTGCCAGTTGGTATTGCTGACAAAGCTGACAGCCGTATTGAAGGCAAGATCGGGTGGCACATTGGCTAATTTATCTAGGTTGAGAGGCAGAAAGTATTGCAGTCGTTGCAGCAGGTAAACGACGACTAAACCAATACCATTGAAGACCAACATGGCCATGGCGTATTGCTTGAAGTTCATTTGGCAAGCAGCATCGACACCACATACCTTATAAAGCAGACTCTCGCCCCAGAGCCGTTTACTCTCATAGACCGATTTCATCCATATAGAAAGAGGCCAGGCAAGCAGCATCAAGACCAACAAATAAAGCAACAGCTGGATGACGCCGTTTGAAAATTGAAAAGAAGACATTTTATGAAAACCGCTCAGGAAACAGCAGCGCAAACAAAAGGTAGAACATGAGTAAAACAGCCGCCGCGGCGGCAACTAGATAGATGACCGACACTTTCTTTATTTCAACTTCTCGAATAGATAGATAAGAGAAACGGCGCTGCCCATCAAAGTGCAGAAAAGCCCACAGATAACAATGTCCGACAAGGTTCCCCCTTCGAAAGACCACCGGTCTTTCTATAGAGAGATCAAACAACCGATGCCGTCAAAGTTGCATCAAGAATCAAATAGGCGGTATCAAAATGGTATCAAGACCAAGGCAATTAAGAACCCAGGCAAATTGACGCAATTTTGATGTCAAGATGCCGCTCTTTGATGCGATCTTGACGCAGTCTATCGCTTAATTAACTTGGTAAGTCGGAGGTGCAAGCCATGGGTATCTGGTTGATTATCGGTTTGATTGCCCTCTCCTGGGTCGGCGGCAGATTGCTTGATGCTCTCTTCAGCAAAATCGAAGCAATTTTCAAAGGCAAAGAAGAGGATGAACAACCTGGAATCTATCAACTGGATTCTAGGGTTATAATCTTGCCGATCACCTGGAAATCCGTAAATAACGGTAGTTTGGCGCAGATAGATCATTTAAGGGAGTAATAAATGTCGGTCAGTATTCTAAGAGGCTTGGTGGCTTTCTCACTTAGTCTCAGTCTCATGGGCGCAAGCAGTTCAGCTGTTGCCCTGGCTTCGACGGCCAACACTGTAGAGGTGCCACAGCAGATTCTCAAAAGCGGTATCAATTTATCGACAAGCACCCTTTGCCCCAACAGCCAACAACTGGCCGACCAGCTCAATCTCACCCCTCTACTGACTCGCATTCAAGAATTGCGCGCCCTGACAGCACAGCAAAGAGGGCAGAACACCCTCGAATCTCTATCTAATCGAGTCGCCTTACAAGAAACTCTCGACCAAGCCAGGGCAATAATTTTTCAGACTGCAATGGAAGCCGATTTTGTCAGCGCCGAGGTGCAGGCAGAACAGAACGTCTATGCCGAAGTGCTGGCATCATATCAAGCCAGTCGCGACAAAATGGTGGCCGGCGTTAACGCAGTCAGCTTTATCACGAACGGCTTATTGTGGGCTGTTTCTTGCGGTCTAGCTGTTCCCACCTATAAATATCCTGGTTATTCTGTACAGTCTGGCGTCACCGGCATCATCGCCGGTATGGTGCCGTCGCTGGCATCGATGTACGCCCTCAAGGCTTACAGCGGCAAAAAGCGTACCTCTGAGAAAGAGCCTAATATGCTCGCCAAATTGTTCGATTATCCAACCAATAGTGAGATTGAATACCCGGCCTCGGTTTGGAAATTTCTCACCAGCGTACCAGCCGAGGGCGGAGGCAAAACCAGAAAAGAAGAGCTTATCGAGCGCTGGGTTTCAGACAAGAACATTCCTAGCTTTACCGACTCGAAAGCCAAGAAACAGCTGGACATTTTGACAGCCAGCGAGGCCAGAAAAAAGGGGCTTTCAATTGACAGTCTCAACACGCGCATAGTCATGCTCGAACAATTGGACGGCGAGGTGGGCAAAATGAAGCGCCTCTTATTAGAGCTAGCCATGGCTGTAAACGGCATCAAGCAAATCTAGCCAGACCGAAAGATTTGACCCTATCGAGAGAACCTGGCCCAACTGGGCTAGGTTCTTTTTTTTGATAAGCTGTTTGAAAGTAGCCCCTAAATTAGCTTGATTTAAATCAACATATAAGAATTTGAGCTTTGCACTGCTTGGGATTGAGAGACGAAAAGGCTAGGGTGGAATTATTCCTCAATCAGTTTTCAGAAAGCCAAAACCAACCAAAAGCAGAGTCAATCGCCAATCGCAAACGAGCCAGTTCAGCTCTTGCTGAATATGAATGGTGCCGCTTTCGAAACTGAGTTTCGGCAATTTCGCCAATAAACCTGAGACATAACGGAGGAAATCCATGTTTCTGAACATCGCCAAGATGCGTTTCGGTGCCGTCTTCTAGGTACCGTACCGCGCCCCCGGCAGTTACTCACCGCCATGAAAAGCGGTCACAGCGGACACTGTGAGACTGCCGGACAAAGCCGGAGCGGTGCCTCTCAAAGGAGCACTGCACCATGTCCAATTCCTATCGCAAGAACCCCTTCATCGGCAACTGCTCGCACAGCGACAAGCCCGGCAAGGTCAACGCCAACCGCACCCTGCGCACCCATGTGCGCCAGGCTCTGCGCACCTGCGACGACTTTGAGGCGCTCATCCTGCCCCTTCTGCGCGAGGTCAGCAACGTCTGGGACTTCCCCAAGGACGGCAAGCACCGCCTCAACACTCGCGGCCCCAACTTCCGCAAGTGGATGCGCAAGTGAGCAGTTGCTCTGAAAACTTGCTGAATAACTAGAAACATCGACTTAGCTTCGTACCGGTTAACTGCTGCCAGCATTGACCGGTACGAAGCCCTTTTCTTGCATTGGCTTTGCTTTTCCTGCTTCTATTTTTTGTTCGCGTATCTACTATTTTCTATAGTTTTCTTTTTTTTGCAATTCACTGTCCCTTGATCAATGACTCCCCTGTCCGAATACTTACCTACCCATCTCAAACCGAGGGCAAAATCCTAATGAGCCGGCTTTTCGTTGACACCGCTCTCAAACCGCAATGACTGCCCTTTGCGCAACAAATAAAGAGCTCTCAGCGAAGCTTGCACAAAGACATTGGGCATATCGCGCTCGGGCATTGCGCCCTTCTCTGAAAACCAACGGGCCCGCCCTAAAAGTCCATCGATTTGGCTGCCTGAATGACCAGCACCGGTAAGAGCCAGTCGACCAGCCGGGGTATCAAAGTCACGCACAAAACTTTTGACCATATCATGCGATTCGGCAGAAATAGGCTTGCCTGAGAACTGCGAGATCAATCGGTCGTTCAAAAGCGAAACCCGACTGGCGGTCTTGCCCCAATAGGGCGTGTAGTCGGAGGTATAACGAGCACTAGGCAAGGCGTCGGCAAAATCGATGTTGCTCATGCGATTACCGCGCCCTAAAAGCAGATTGTGGCTGTGATTGTCCCATTCAGCCATGAGCATGCGCTCAATCCAGACCTTTTCATATTGGCTGCGCAAGAAAGGATCGTTGCGCAAAACCCTGGCTGCGGCGCGGTCGCTGCTCAAACCAAAGGCGAAATTGGCCTCAGCCCGCAGCCCTTCTTCAAAAGAGCGCCCGGAAAGCTCTTGCAGATAGCCTTGCCGCTTCTGACCATTGATTACCACTTCTACCGGCGCCACTGCTCTCGACTCGGTGCCTGGCGCAAGACTGCGATGCAGTTGATAGTCAAAGAGTTCGTTGTTAAAACGAGCTTTCATCTCAGGCGTTTCAGCTAATCTAAAAAGCACCGGCTTGACTTGACCATTGCTCACTATCTCGGCGCGATAGGCTACTTCATTAAGTGGTTCTTTTATTGTCAGAGGCGAGTTCTTAAGCTCCAGCTGACGGGCATCTAGTTCATTGAAGCGCGCCACTCTCTCGGGCACGGGTCCTGAAGGCTTCTCCGCGCCAATTTTCAATGCATTTGCCTGAGCTTCAGGATCAATACGCATGCGGGCGACCCTATCGAGACCACCAACACCGGCAGCCAAAGCATTGACCGAGGCAGCCATAGAGGCTCGATACATAATCTTGCTCATATCAAAGTCTTCGCCGTCGCGTCTCTGTCTAAAGAGCTCTTCCGAAGCACCGCTACCAAGCCCGAATACACCGCCGGTGGCCATCATCGGTAAAGCAGGATGACGGTAGAGAGCACCTTTAGTGACGTAATTTAGTTTGCCGATAGTAAATTCAGAGGCGCCGAACAAGGCGGCATCCATAGCCATAGCCCTGGGGTCAAAAGCGGTTCGCAAAGTAGCATTCACTCCAGCCGTCATTGAAGCGTCGCCATTACCATCAAGCCAATTTTCTCTGGTCAAGGCCGTCTGACTGGTGCGGTCTGTAATGCCCATGGCCATGCCCTTGGTGGCAGGCGAAGAGTTGATACTACCCATGAGGTGCATAGTGCCTTTCAAGGCGGCACCTTTGGCAGCACCCAAGGTGAAATCCTGAACCTGTAAGCCAAGAGAATCTTGCGGCTTAGCTTCGTCCGCCCCCCAAACTCCGACAGTTGAAGCCAGACCTACCCGTCGCCCTAGAAAGAGCGGTACAGCCTTGATAAACATCTTGCTGTATTTTTCCACTTCATCGTGGCTTCTCGATGTCTTATCGTCTTCGCCGAGGGCCAGCTTAGCTGCTGTCGATGTGAGGTCCTCGACGGTGCGGTCTAGATAAGACTGAGGTCTAGATATCTTCTCTTTGTCGACCGACTTTACCGCAGGAAGCAGATAATCCCCACCATCCAAATTGGCTGCCGGTGCGCTATAGGTCTTCTCTATCTTGAAGCCGTATGATTCCACAATGTCTCAAAAGCTCGCTACTCTAGGTCTATATACCCGTAATATCCACATTGTTAAAACCTCTTGACTAGGCATAATTGAACGAACAGACGGAAAAGATTGCGAGGCAAGACTACAGGATGACATGCGAGCGAACCGAGCTAAACGCAAGACAAAAAGCAGACCAGACCGAAAATACCCAAGACAAATTAATAGCTGACGCTGCTATTTCAGGTACTAGACGAGTTTTGAATCAGTTCGGTAGCATTGACAAAGACAAAAATGGCTTCATCACTTTATCTGAGATTGACACTATGCCAGACAAGAAACTGGCAGAGGCCCTTAAGGGTTCACATGCAAGCATACAGGCTGCCAATGATGATGAATGGTTCTTCGAGAATGATGGTATCACTAGAGGCGACTTACAAAAATTTTCGGCATGGGCAGCCGAGATGCCTGAAGCAACAAGAAAAGCCCGTGATGTGAGAGAAACTGTTGAAAGAAATTGGAGCAGCCTGGCTGGCAGCGACCAAAGAATCAGACGCCACGAACTAGCCAGGGCGGCTGATTCGGGCATGTTTAATCAATGCGACAGTGAGGCATTACGAAATGGCGAAAACGATTTTACCGGCATCGGTCACAAAGTAGGCAAGAATTCGCGCAAAATCAAATTTCCTCATCTCGAAGAAAGAGTTAGAGAAATTGAAAGCGCCTACAGCCCGATAAGAAAATTTGGAAACGCACTCTCTCAAGATAAACCAAGCTGGTAAGTGTTCCAGAGATAATAGCTTCTGCTAGCGACGAGACTGTCTCATTTTGCCCAGTATCACAGGCAGCATTTCATCAAAATCAATTTGTCCGTTTCTATCTCTGTCAATAGTTCTGAAGCGCTCCTTGGCTTTTCTTTCAGCATCAGCCGGTCCAAGCGACTTTCTAGCATTGGCAATCAGTTCATCTTGGCTGATAGTGCCAGAACCATCCTTATCGGTCGAGCCAAGAAACTTCTCCCAGCCTTGGCGAGCCATGGCTTTCTGTTCGGGACTCAATCTGGCATACATCGGATTCTGCTCTGGGTTGGCAGCGACTGCAGGTACTTCAGTATTTTCCACGCTTCGAGGGTCTGCCTTGGCATCAGCGGCTGCTGCCTGCTGCGGCTTATCATCAGGTGAAGCCGAGACCTTAAGCTTATCACCAGCTCTAATCAAATCTGGATTAGCCTTCAACTCGGGATTCAACTCCAAAAGTCGCTTCATCTCTTCTTGCACAGATGCTCTCGAAACTTCCTGATTATTCTGCTTGAGCATACGGGCAGCTATGCCGCTTAAAGTATCACCCCTGGTAATTTCATATTCTCCAGCCTGGTCGGCATTGACCGGTTTCTGTGCCTGCTCGCGGGCAGCATCGGCCCAGCTGACAGGCTTTTCAGCGGGTGCAGCAGCCGCAGCGTCGGCTTGCTTCTCGGCTGGTACTGCAACTGGTGCCGCAGTAGGATCGTCACCTTGCTTCTCAGTCGGCACTGCAACTGGTGCTGCAGCAGGATCGTCAGCTTGCTTCTCGACTGGTGCAGCAGCCGCAGCATCGACCGGCTTATCTGCTGGTGCAGCAGCTTTGCCCGCATCAGCGCCAGCAGTTACACCGGCTGCTTTATAAGGGTCGGTCATATCCAAATATCCGCCGGCAGCAGCGTTCTGATCTGCCTGAGGCAGCGCGGAGAACCGCAAAGAACGATCTGCACCTTCAGCGAGACTGCCGAGACTAAGCGCCGATGGCGGCGTGTCAGAGCCGCGGCTCTGTTCGAAACGCTCTAAGCTCATAGAAAAGCACCCGAAAAATTGGTAAAGAGGGAGCTGACTAAAAAATGCCTGATGGAGACGACTGTGCCTGCTGCATAAAGCAGAATGGACGAAAGTTACCGTCTTGACATCATAACAAAAGCCCCCACTTTGGCAAATAAAATTTTTGAAGCAACACCGATTTGACAGTAATTTGCCACAATCGCTACTTAGTATTGTGGAAGTTATGTTCGATCAAAACCAGTCACCATCTACGAAACAAGCGACTGAGCCGGTTGACCGGGCTGAGGCAAGCGCAGCTGAGAAATTATTACTAGAAGAGAATGTCAAAAGCGCCGCCGCTATTGCCGCTCTATCTATAGCTGCTGGTGCCGGCTTGCTGGCTTGTCGAGGCAAAATCTTCGGCGAAAGCCTTAAGAGAGCGGCAGAATTTCTACCGGCGACCGAACTTTCAGCGCTGGAGGGCATGTCGAGCCAAGCCCTAATCTCAAAGTCTTTCGCTAGTCTACCCGGCTCTCTAAAATTTGCCGAAAGCCGCCTTGGTCCGGTCAGTGCCGCCAAGTTTCTAAAGGTCGGCGAAGAACCGGCTATCGCATTTGCTCATCCTCAAGGTGCTTCCTTGGTTTTCCCGCAAAGTCTAACTAGAGGTTCTATAAAAGCCATAACTGAAAGTCATGACGGCAAGTTAGCCCTCAAGATGAACGACGACGCCGTCTTAAAAATGACCGACGGCGATTGGCAATTGCTCTTGCCAAATAAGGCTAGTCTTGTCAAAGAAGGCACCGAGCTTAGGGCCGATACCTGGAAAGGCAAGACCGTTCAAATTGGTCAACAATCTGAACGTATCTGGCAAGGCAAGATAGACGGCATCGATGTACAGACTAAAGCGACCAGGTCTATTAATCTAGACTCGGGTCTCACTTTTTCGTCGGTATTCGTCCCGGCTAAAGAACCGTCCACCATGTCTAAACAGGCTCGTCTAGCTGCTTTTCGCAGCGGCACAATCTATTCTCGCAACTATGTCGGCATCGGCGTCAGCGAAGCCGGCACCCGCACCGAAATAGTGAGCAGTATTTATGGCGGCGCCGGGCGTCCTTCCTTTTTCAAGTTAAGCAGAGAAGCAGCCCTACCCGATTCAAGCAAGCCGGTTTCAACCCAGCTGCAAGCCTTATCATACTTGCGACAGCCGGCGACGACTGCGGCTATCAAGCCGACAAAACCTTCCGAACTGACACTAAATTTTCGACATTTTGATCAAAGCTCAGGACAAATTAGTGCGCAACTATTGGCGGTGCTAAAGGGTGAAAAACTCTTCTTGCCAGTGAGAAATGCCAAAGGCTCAGAGACACTGCAAACACTCTCAGAAATCTTGGCTAAGCCCTGAAAGCCAAAGCAAAAACACTAAACCAAAGCGATCGCCCATTCCACCGTATCGACACCGGCAGTAAAGAGCAAGTGCGGCTCGCCCTGAGGCTCTAGCCCAAGCGGCTTGAGCATAGTATTGACCTGAAAGCGCGCTTCGGCTCGCTGCAAAGGCCACTGCCGGTGGTGAATTTCACCACGATAGACCTTGCCCGCAAACTCAGTAAATAGGCAGTAGCGCTCGGTCAAGAAATGCTCAAGACTGCCGGTCTCGCTTTTAAAGACACTGCCCTTGCCGCTATAGCTGACCACCAGATCGGCCTCACCGACAAGGGCTTGATCTGGGGCAAGAGATCTTTGCCTGCCCTTGCGTCTGCTTGTGTATTCAAACTGTCCTTGCTTTTCAGTTATAGACATGACAGCATTATAGTAAGGCAATTTATAGAGGGTGCGAGCCAGATAAACAGCGACAAAATTGGCCGCGTCGAGACTAAAGAAATATACCCCCGCTTGCCCTTTGTACCTAACATAGGTGCGCACATTCAACTCTGGAAAATAGGAGAGCCAGGGCAGACTGGGCAGAAAGCGCGGACTAACTTCGGACATATAAAATGGCACGACGCCGATATAGGCTTGCCCATCATAAAGATCTAGCTCAAAGCAATCCGGCACAAGCTTTCTCACCATTTCTGCCTGAAAAGGCCAGTGGGCAAATAGCAGATTAGACCAACGCTGATTCATCACCCAAGGCTGTTCAGACAGCGGAAATGGTCTGTGGCTGTGGTCTTGCAGGGTGGAGGCGAATTTATGGTAAATCAAGCTCATAAGGTCAATCTAACGCTTGAGAATAGCTCTTACTCTTTCTTGAACAGCCGCAACATTGAGGTATTCAGCTTGCAACTCTGCACAATAGCTTAGCGACTCTGCCTCTGTTTTTCCCTCATTAAAAGCTAATGCTAATTTGCTTGCCCTAATAGCTGAAGGTTCTTTGGCTGCTATCACTGCCGCCAATTTGAGAGCGGCTTCTTCCATGGCGGCAGCATTCTCAAAGACTTCCACCACCAGACCGGCGCTAAATAGAGCGCGGGCTGAGACTCGCTCGCCGCTCAGAGCCATCTTTCTAACCAGCCCTTGATGCATGCGTCTGGGCAGTCTTTGCAAAGAACCCAGGTCTGCCATCAAACCAACATTGATTTCTTCTATGCTAAATCGAGCCGTCTCGGTTGCCAAACAAATGTCGCAAGCGCTGACCAGATCTAGACCAGCCCCCAAACACAGTCCATCTACTGCAACTATAGAGACAAAAGGGGCGCTGGGCAAAAGAGCAAAACCAGCCTGCAAACGAGCAATTAGCTCTTTCAATCTTTCTTTTTCTTGCTCGCTTTGATTGGCTAAAAGATCAGCCTGGGAAAGCACCGCCAAATCTATGCCGGCGCTAAAGTGCTTACCCTGAGCCGAGATAACTAAAGCTCTCGCCCCTAGTTCAGCCAGTTTATCTATAGCTTCTCTAAATTCATCAAAGAAAGCCAGCGGCATGCTGTTTAATTTTTCGGGCTTATTGAGCAAGAGTCTGGCGACCTTGCTTTCGCCTCGTTCGTCTATAGATAGAGCAAACTGCTTAAATTCAAGCATCAGAATTTCACTTTGTCGGGGGCGGCGCCGATGAAGAAATCAGGTATTAGATCGTTGCCCGGCACGCAGGAATACTGGCTTAGATCATTAACGCCAGATTGCTTTAGAACCTCGCCGTCGAGCAAAAATTGCCCAGTGAACGTACCGGCATCTTGTTCAAAAATATAGTGGGCGGCGTCAGCCATAATGTCGGCTTTGCGCGAACGTTTCACACTCGCTTCACCGCCTAAAAGATTGCGCACAGCGCTTGTATCGATTGCTGTTTCGGGCCAAAGAGAATTTACGGCAATGCGATATTTTTTAAATTCACGAGCCATGCCTAAGGTATAAAGACTCATACCGTACTTTGAAACAGTATAGGCAACGTTTTCTGCAAACCAACCGGGGTCAAGATTTATAGGCGGCGAGAGATTGAGAACATGGGCGTTGCTGCTTTGCTTTAGATGGGGCAGAGCATACTTGGTCACCATAAAAACAGCCCGGGCATTGATGCTGTGCATCAAGTCATAGCGCTTCATTTCTGTATTTTCAGTGTTTGAAAGTTGAATAGCACCGGCATTATTGACGACAATATCGATACCGCCAAAAGCCTCTACTGTTCTTTGCATGGCATGCCTAACCTGCTCTTCATCGCGCACATCAAGTTGAATGGCTAGAGCTTGGCCGCCCGCTTCTTCTATTTCTTTAGCGGCAGTATAAATGGTGCCCGGTAGGCGACTATCTTCGCTGACAGTCTTGGCGCACACCGCTATGCGGGCTCCGTCTCGGGCGGCGCGCAAAGCAATAGCCAAACCAATACCACGCGAAGCGCCGGTGACAAAAAGAACCTTATTCTTGAGACTCATGACAAACCCATAAAAACTGCCTCGCTAGTTATAGCAGCATGGCCTGGCTAAGACCGCTGGCAGTGATTAATTAAGGCGCCAAAATCTTGTTTGACTTGACTTTCTTAAAACCCGGCGGCAACCTAAAGACAGAAAGCGGCAGCCTTACTTTCTCTATTTTGCTTGTGGCCAGCACAATCTGGCTCTTACCCTTGGTCGTGATCGACATTGAAAGCGGTACTTCATTTTTGTTCGGCAAGCCCGATTGCCAATCGGGCAAATCATATTGCCGTCTCAAAAAGGTCAATACTGGTTTGTAATGAGCAAGAGAATCACGCGAAGAGAGAGAATCAGCAGTAAGTAATTCAGCCTGAGCAACTGAAGCAACGCCCAGGGCTAAAAGCTCAGCCTTGCTCAGACCACTTTTCATACGATAAACATGACATCTTAAACCAAGCAGGTCTTTATCTTGCGCTTTTACAAAAGGGATACGCGGCAATGAAAGGCCCCAAAAGACCACCGCTGTTTTATGCATATAGCCTTCATGGGCGTCTAATGGAAGGTCAAAATAGGTTTTTGTCTTTAAATTGCAGGTATGAACCGTCCAGTCTGGGGCAGCCGCCACAATATTCAGACCCACCGAGGGACTTTCCCACAAAAATCCTTCTTGGCAATAGGTGAACGAAATAGGCTCGCCGTAGAGCTTGCTGCTTTGAGTTAATCTGAAACAAGAAACCATGCTCGGCGAGGGCCCAGCATGGGCAACAGAATTTGCCGCAAGCAAAAGCGCCAAACAGCCGCAAAGCAGAAACATAGCCCCTTGGCACATCTTGAAGGTTTTAAGGGTCAATTTTCTAATTTTGGCTGGTCCTTATTTGCAATTGCATAAAACTGGGTATCTAATTCCCATGGGGATGGAAGTTATAATTTAACCCAATTTCATCCTGCCGTTGAAATCAAGATTGCTTACGCGGAGATACACATGACAAGCACACAGAATCCTTCTCCTTCCCAGGAAACAGTTGCCACAAAGTGTCGGCTGGTTACTCGAAGCGACTTTGACGGACTTGTCTGTGCCGTTCTGCTCAAGCACCTTAACATGATTGACAACATTTTGTTTGTGCACCCAAAAGACATGCAAGACGGCAAAGTAGCGGTGACAGACCGAGACATCACCACCAACTTGCCCTATGTGCCGGGCGTGCATCTAGCTTTCGACCACCACTTAAGCGAAACCATAAGAAACAAAGACAAAATAGACAATCACATCATCGACCCCAATGCTAAGTCAGCAGCCCGCGTAGTCTATGACTATTTCGGCGGTGCCGAGACCTTTCCGGCGCGCTGGAACCAAATGATGGAAGAAGTAGACAAGGCGGATGCCGCGCAATTCAGCATAGAAGAAATTCTAGAACCGCAGGGCTGGGTGCTCTTGAACTATCTGATGGACCCAAGAACCGGGCTTGGTCGTTTTCGCAATTTCAGAATTTCAAACTATAACTTGATGATGGATCTCATCGATTATTGCAAAGACCATGATATAGAAGACATTATGAAAATGCCCGACGTCATGGAAAGAGTGGAGCTGTACAACGAGCAAGCTGAGCTGTTTAAGGCACAAATCAAACGTTGCGCCACAGTCGAAAAAAATCTGATCATTCTCAACCTCAAAAACGAAGAGACTATCTTTGCCGGCAACCGCTTTATGATTTATGCGCTCTATCCGGATACCAATATCTCGATGCACGTGCTGTGGGGACTAAAGCAACAGAACACAGTCTTTGCCATCGGCAAGTCTATAGTCAATCGTTCGTCAAAAACAAAGATCGGCGAGCTCTGTCTAAAGTACGGCGGCGGCGGCCACGACAATGCCGGCACCTGCCAGGTGGACAATGCTGCAGCCGACGAAGTAATGCATGAACTGGTGGCAAAGATCACATCAGACGGTTAAAGTACAGAGAGAGAGCCACTCCCGACTCTCTCTCTGAAACCTGTTTATCTTGCAAATAAAGAAAAGAATTTTTGAAAAGAAAATTGGTAATGTTTTTTCGCTTGCTTTCTCCTTTTTGAAGATACCTGACTAAACTTCTCTCTAAATCAAGTGAATCGGACACCCCTGACAGATTCACTTTGGCAAGGAGACCTTGGGTCTTTAGCTTTCGATTGGTTGAATACACCCCTGCTTCTTCCAACCGATTGGGCTTTCCCTTGCTTGTGAATGGATATATACTGGGCAAACTTTTTCTGGACAAAGAAACAAAAAAATTTTTGATTAAATGACAAAAGATTTTGAAAGCGATTGTCGATTCATGGAAGCGGCTCTAGAACTGGCAAAAGAAGCCGGTAAAGACATACCGGTGGGAGCGGTTATAGTGAAAGGCAGCGAAATCATCGCCGGCGCCGCCAATGAAAAAGAAAAACATGGCGACCCGACAGCTCATGCTGAAATAGTCGCGATTAGGCAGGCTTGCCAGATTTTGGGCGACTGGCGTCTGAGTGGCTGCACTATCTATACGACTTTAGAGCCTTGCCCGATGTGCGCCGAAGCGATTTTACAAGCCCGAATCGACAAAGTAGTTTTCGCAGCCTACGACGAACTATCGGGTGCCCTTGGCTCAAAATTCAATCTCTATATAAAGGGAAGAATCTACAACCCTCCGCAAGTGATCGGCGGCATCATGGAAGCAGAAAGTTCAAGGCTCTTGAAAGAATTTTTCAAGAGCCTGAAGCATAACTAGTTTTGCCTTTTCCTTTTGGAGATTTAGCAGCCGACCTTACCAGCGTCTGTTGCCTGGAATATTGAGAATAATTCCAACTCCGCCATTGGGATTGATCACAATGCCACCGTTGGGGCGTCCGTGATCGCCAGGCAAGGGCACAACTACGCCTGGTCCGCCCCATCCACCGCGCGGAAAGCGTGGGTCAAATCTAGGGTCATATCTAGGGTCATATCTGGGGTCATATCTAGGGTCATGGCCCCTGCCCGGATAATACTGACCGCCGTCGCAGCGCCCCTGTGGAGCGTCCGACCAGCTCGTCACTGGATGAAACTGATAGCGACCGGTTCTCTGGTCATAACCAGAGACGCCTACAGTTGTTTCGGTGCGGATTCTTCCGCACTGATCACGCACTTGCTGGCTGGTTATTTCCAGGTCGGATCCATAGTTTCTCTCTTCTAGCTGTCTAGTGCGGTTGATCAACTGCCTAAACTCGTAAGGGTCCATTTGGGTAGCATCTTGGCGCAGTCTATTGGCCGCCTGACGCGCATCGCCATAATCAAGCGTTTCAGCTACATATCTAGCTTCTCTTTCAACAGGATCGCCGCGATGTGACATAGTGCAGGCTCCACAAATAGAACAGTAAAATCCAACGGCTACATATTCGCACCCTATATATGCTTTGTCACCGGTGAAAATACGTAGTAAGCCTGGAATTCTTGCGGTCAAGAGGAAAAACTAGCTAATCTTATGTAAGTGGTAAGCGGCTTATGCAAGAAGCTTACTTGCCCTGTACATTATTTTGTGCCGGGTCTTTTGCCTGGCCTTTTACCGAACCCTTTACCTGTCCTTTTACCTGACCGATGCCCCCAGAAGCGGTGGGCGTTTTACCCCGCAAAACACCGTGTTGGGTATTCAATAATTCCAGTTCGGTCTTGAGCGCGGCAAATTCAGATGAAAGTTTCTTCTCTTCTTCGGCCAGACGGCTGCGGTTCAATAAAGCCCTATCGGCGTGGTCATTTTCAGCCACCTTATCATTCAAGCGAGCCTCACTTTGGGCTAGCTCGGCTTCAGCCCGGGCTAAGCGGTCGCGGTCATTGCGCAGCTGATTAGCCATTTTGGCATTCTCTTCTTCAGATAGCTGCAGCTCTTCGCAAATATGAGGCGGCGGCACATTGGGCATATGAAACTGGTCTGTGTGTAAGCTGTACTTGCGCACATGCTCGGCATAGGCTTTCTCGCTGGCGCGGCAATGACCAAGATCGCGCCCCACTTGCTGCATATGGGCACGATAAGCATCGACATGGGCTTTAAAGGCCTTCAAATCACGATTGTACTGGTCTAGATCGGCTTGCGATGCCTGCAGTTTGCGGGCTTGCTCATTGAGACCGCGAGCCTTTCTGATGGCATCTTGCATATTTACTGAAGACTGACTGGCATTGAGACGAAAATCTTTACCCTCAGCCAAAAGCTCTCTAGCCGACTCTATGCGACTTGCGCTTTGACACACCTCATGCTCGGCAGCGCAAGCAAAATTAGTGATGAGCCCTTGCGACCAAGCCAATAAGCCCACTGAGAATAGTAAACAACCAAGACGTTTAGGCAAAAAATGCTCCCTTTAGATTGCTTCTCTTTTCGCTTATCTACTTGCTTTTCTTATGAAAACCTTTGACTGCAAGCGACTTGGCAGTCAGTTCGATCTCAGGATCTTCGGGCACAGGCGGGTCGACAATACTTGGATTATCATCGCCATAATATCTTACGTATAGGTTTGTACCCAGGGCCCGCAAACGACTGCCGCCAGGGCTTAAAGGCTGCAACATCTGGGCTTTCAAATTAGCCGCACTCTCATTGACAAAAGCCGCTTTGCGAGCCGCTTCAGCCCGAGCCAAATAATTTTGGCGCACCCAATCGGTCTGCATATAATAATTGTTCATGATGGAAAGGTCGCTCATCTCGTGGCGCTCGCCTCCACCCGGATAATAAGTGGTAATCGTGCCTCGACGACCACCGCCCTGCATTCGCGCCTCTTGCATAGACTGCAACATGCGTCTTTGCGCGATTGTAGCTAGAGCCGACTTCCAGCTTGAGACATTATCGCTGTCTTTCTGAATGCGCTGGGTCATATCACCGACCTGGCGGTTTATCGTTTTGATTGTATGAGAGACAACTTTGTCAGAATCTTGCGCACCTGGCTTGTAGTAAGCATCTTGCCGAACCATCTGCAATAATTTAGCCTTGCCGTAGCGACCATAAGTACCGAAAGGGTCGACCTCGAAACAAGCTTTGTAAGCTTCACGCGCACCCTCGCGATCGTTCAGCTTGATCAAAACGTCGCCCATGTAGGCATAAGACCGCGGGAAGCGGGGATTGAGCTTGATAGACTCGAGAAGTTCGGAAGCCGCAGCTTTGTAGCGCCTTAGCCTGATGTCTTTACCGGCCTTTTCATACCAAGTCAAATATGTTTCTTTCTCTCGCTTTTTCTTAGCCTCTAGATTAGCACCGGCAATACGCCGCGCCGCCAAAGCTTGCTTAGATTCCGCCTCTTCCTTTCTAGCAAATGCAGGCAACAGGCGGGCAAGCCTTTCTTGCTCAGGAAGTTTTGCGGGAAGCTCACCAAAAACAGATATCTCAAGTCGCGAAAGGCGCTTATCTAGTCCATCACAGTTGTAGTCACGGGCATAAAGTTTCTGCTCTATAGCTGATATTTGCTGGGAGCTGTCCTGCGAAAGCAAGCTCGGCTGAAGAACGCTCTGCCCGAGTTTGCTGGAGTTTATTGGGTTAATGAGGTTGGCGGCTTGGCAATTATCTTGTGCTTCAACATTTTCAGCCGCAAAAGCAAGAACAGCTTGATTTGAAAAAACAGTCAAAGAAATGAGCCCGCCGATGGCAGTCGCGATTGTAGATCTGTTGAAGGGCTTTGACATGGACAAAACCATCGAGTGGCGCGGTGATCTACTGAGTAGACACCCGAAAAGCCTTTGTGTCAAGAAAGTAGAATACGAAATCGCTGGCACAATTAATCTAAATTTGTCGATTTTGATTGAACTTTTTGCCGACTTACTACGTATTAAACTTATGACCCAAAGAGCAAAGTAAAAGTAGAAAGTAAAAAGTAAGAAAGTAAGTTGAATAGCAGAAACACCCCTACAAAAAAGCAAAGCAGCGGCAGACTCATGCATCTCACCGCTGCTCTCTTCTGTTTGTCTGCGCCTTTGGGGCAAGCTCAACCAGAAACACTTTCAAGCCAAAAACCCTACCAAGTTGGTATAGAACAAAATGTGCATCGACAGTCAGGAGCGAAATTTAGACTAAAGCGAAAGGCAGGGGCTGAGTTTGATACAACTCAAAACAGCCTCAGTTCAGGCACTCAGTCATCATCGCTGACCGGACAAGTGAACGAAATCGCCAAACTCAAGAACTACAGACTAGAAGTAATCATAGATAAGTCAATGTCGATGCGGCACAAAGATTGTCCGGACGGCCAAAGCCGCTGGCAATGGTGCCTAAAGCAGGCAGAGAACCTCGGTGATGAGATTGCCAGACTTAGACCAGGCGGCATAACAATCTCTACCTTCGCCGGCAATTTCGAAGTGCACAAAGATGTCACAGGCAAAGACATCGCCGCAATTTTTGCCGGTACCAATCTCAGTCTGGGCACGCGACTGTCGCTGCCTTTGCGCAACCGCATCGAAGAGTATCTCGCCAAGACAAAAACAAGCGCCAAACCACAAGAGCCGCTTCTTTTGGCAGTGATAACCGATGGCGCCCCTGCGCCAAAAATAGAACCATATCTTGTTTCGGACTTGCTAATCAAAACATCAAAGCGACTCAAGAACGGTGGCGAAATCAAGCTAGTATTTCTGCAAGTGGGGGCAAACAGCAATAAAGGACGCAAATTCCTCAATTTTCTCGACAATCAACTGGTCGCCAACGGTGCTAGTTTCGACCTTGTTTCCACTGTCAGCTTCGAAGAACTGATGCAGACAGGCCTTGCCTCGGCTCTTTCTAACAGCCTGGCATCAGACTAAAGACGGTTGCGATACAGTACGGTTCACTTCCACAGTAATGTGCACAAGCTCTTCATGAATTGCCAACTTTTCTTTGACCAGTTCAGGACTCAAATCTTCTTGCACCGAAATCGAAACAATACAAGCAAACTTACCGCGCCCGACCCGCCAAACATGCAGATCGGTTAGCTCAGCGCCACTGGGCAAGCAGGCAATAACTTCCCGCACTTCACTGACCACCGGTGCATTCATTTGGGCATCAAGCAGCACCAGTGCGCTTTCTTTGATAAGCCCCCTAGCCCAACCAAGCACAAGAAAGGCGCCCACTATGCCCATGATCGGGTCTAAGCAGTTGAGGGCAAAAAACTTACCACCCAAAAGCGCCACTATCGCCAACAAAGAAGTAGCAGCATCGGCTAAAACATGCAAATAAGCTGAATGCAGATTGATATCGCGATGATGGTCGTGACCATGAGGGCGCGAATGGGTTTCATGAGAGTGCGCGTGGCTGTCATGTGAATGTGAATGGCTCTCATGAGAGTGTGAATGACCGTCATGAGAATGCCCACCCTGCAAAAGAAAGGCGCAGACCAGATTAACTGCCAGTCCGATTGCAGCCACTATAATCGCTTGGTCAAACTGAATCGGACTGGGTCTAAATAAATGCTCCACCGATTGATACAGCATCAGCAAAGCGACGCCGACAAGCATTAGAGCGCTGGAATAGCCGCCCAAAACTTCAATTTTCCAAGTTCCAAAAGTAAACCGCTCATCGCGAGAGAGCTTTCTTGCAACCTGGTAAGCCAAAAGCGAAAGCCCAAGAGCCAAGGCATGAGAACTCATATGCCAACCGTCAGCCAAAAGAGCCATCGAATTGAAGAGCCAACCACAGACAATTTCAACCACCATCATGGCGGCAGTAATGAGAACAGCAAGACCAGTAGCCTTTTCACCGCTTTCATTACCGCTATCAAAACTATGACTGTGACAACTCTTCACGCTATTTGGACCTTCCATTCTTTTTGAATGCCTCTCAACTAGCGACCTTTCAATGGGTCAAAAAGATCAAGCGGCAACTTTGGCTCATCAAAAACCAGCTTGACGCCGGGCAATGCGCGACTAATTGCCGCCCGACTGGACGGCTCGGCAGATAGACGCAGAGTCTTGAGAGCCGGCATCTCTTTGCCGAAAGCTATTTTATCGTCGGTCAATTTAGGACCACTAATATCTAGATAAAAGAGCTTCTTGTGACGGCTCAGGCTCTTGATGCTAGAAGCAGACGAAAACGAAAATAAATTGCCGCGCAAAGTGAGAATAGCCAAAGACTGATAGGAAGCAATTTTTTCAAGAGACTGGTCAGTAACGCCGGTTTCATTGAGATTGAGCTCTTTCAACTCTGCCAAAACCGGCATATTTTTGACACCTTCATCACCAATTTTGTTACCGGCCAAACGCAAAACAGCCAAGCTTTTCATAGCCGCTAGATGTTTAGTTGAGGTCGACTTCAAATTGCAACTTCTCATATAGAGCGCTTTCAGACCGGTGAGCTTACTCAAATCTTTAATGGCATTCTCACCAAGTGAAATGCCATCCAATTCCAGCTGAGTCAGTTTGGTCAAACGCGCAATCACCGGCAGACTGGCTGAGCTGATCATAGTGTGACCGAGATTGAGAACTTCTAGATTACCGAAAGAGGACAGATTATTGACGCCATCATCAGTGATATCATTGTCCTCCAACTCAAGCACACGCAATCCAGACAAATGCTTGATGAGAACAAGCTCTCCGTCGTCTACTGGAAAACCCCGGCCATCGTTAGCCAGAGAAAGACCGTAGAGATCGTCAGCCTTAAGACCTTGCAAAAACTTGAGATTCTTGAAGCCTTCGTACTCGACATCCAGCAAAACTTTGTCTTCTGCCTTCACGCTTACTTTGCCTTTAGCTTCGCCCAAGGCAGCGCCACGACTATAAATACCCAGCGCCGAAGTTTCAATCTTGAAAAGCTTACCCACCGAATATTTGTCGGGAAACTGAATCGTTCGCAAGACTACTTTTGTTTCTTCTTTGTTATTTTCTGCTTTTCTGCGCTTTTTGCCACGCTCTCTAATCTTTCTTGCCTGAGCCGGCTGGCAGACATCGTCAAGAAATAAAGCACCGGCAAGAAACGGAACCATAAACAAGTAAATGGCAGCTTTAACTGCTAGGTGGGGCGTATGCAAGTTCTGCCGAGTCTGGGTCACCACTGATACTACTTAACCAATATTGAAATCTTAGGGGTGACGCTATTCTAGCGCAGATTATCCAAAGCTCACTTCGACAAGAAAGACTTCAATGCCTGAGAGAGAGCACCGGCCAGCTTCGGCGCGGGCAATTCGCCCGATTTTTTGAGATACTTCATGAACTTCATAGCATCGTCATAGGGACCAAGCTCTGATACTGAAGGACAATTATCAAAATAACGCTCCAGCAGTTGATTTAGCTTCTCTTCCTCTGGAAAGATAGTAAGAATATCAGGATAAGCTCTCTTGATTGTACGAATACGTTTGCGGCGCAAAGCCTTAAACGCCTGGCCGATTCTTTCTTGATCAAGACCGAGTGAGCTGGGCAAGTGGCTGCAATCGGCAAGCAGCGCTCGTACAAGAGCATCTTGCTCTTGGGCAAGGGCAGAAAGATCTGGCTTAGCAATTGCTATCGGTTCAAGGCCAATTTCTATTTGCCTGGCATCTGCTGCAGCAAAGCTAGCGGGAACTCTACAAGACTGGCGCAATTGGTCTAGTTCGAGGGACAACTCTATATCTGAGGCAAAATTATCATCACGTTCGAGCATTACCATAGGTATGGGGACGAGCGCCGCCAGCTTCTTTAGCACCCGTAAAGACTCTTCCTTGAGCGGATGACAGTGAGTGTCGTGATAGAGACCTTGCTTGAAAGTACCGCCGGCCACATGCACATAACGCAGCCTATCTAGCGGCAAAGCCCGCAGATAGTCATCTTCTGAAAAATGATGATTGAAAGAATTAGCAAATAAATTACTAACATCCAAGAGCAGTCCACTATCAGTAGATTCAAGTACCTGCCTCAAAAACTCAGGCTCGGTCATTGTATTCTGCCTCTCAGACCAATCAAAAGTCGTGGCAATATTCTCGAGCACAAGAGGCACCGAAAGCCCGTTTCTAGCATGTTCAATATTTCTCTTGAGCAAGGCCAGCATTTTATGGTTACGCTGAACAGGCAGTAAATGACCTGTCTCTAGCCCGCCACCGCGCACAAAGGCAATGTGGTCACTGACAAAGGGGGCATCAAAATAACGCGCCAGGGCGTCTAGATGTTTCAACTGGGCCGCCGTAGGCGGCTGCACCGAACCGAGAGACAGGGTGGTGCTGTGAGGAATCACCATCAAGCCCTGTCGACACAGACGCTTCAGCGCGGCAGGAATATGAGATGGCTGGGGGAAATCTTCAGCAAGTATCTCTACAAAACCCAAATCTTGGCGACGTTCAACAAATAGAGCCAGTTCGCTTCTGTAGCCCAGCCCCAATTTCGTTTCAAAACTAGCCACCGCAACCACCACAGCCTCCGCCGCAGCCACCGCCGCCGCAACCACTGCCGCAACCGCTGCCGCTGCTGCCACAACCGCTACCACAGCCGCTTGTGGGTTTGACAAAGAGCTTACTAGCTAGGGAATAGGGGTCGCTTGCCATAAGCACCGTGCCAAACAAGGCATAGGCAAAGGCGGTATCGGTAATCGATAAGCTGGATGGTCTGCTGGTGAAGGTGAGCTTCAAGGCAGAACCCGTCTCTTTCATTGTTTCAGCCACCAACTCACCTTTGCCGTTGGTCACCCGGTTCATCTTTAGGAACAAGGTGGAAGCAAAGCACATGAATGAGGAGAACACTAGGAGCAGGAGGATAGGCTTATGCAATTCCATACCAACCATAAACTTGGGCAGAGCCAGCAGAGCCGCCACTGAGAACATGAGCAGGAAGGGCAGTATGCGAGCTCTCGATAGCTCATCTTCGGTGGCTAAAAGACCTTTCTCTCTAAGCGATGATTCGATGTTTGTTATATAAGGTCTCAATGCCGACTTGGCTTGCTCAACAGCCAAGCCTTTCACCCGGCATAGGCTAAAGATCTCTTCCTCAACCTTATGCAGCGAGGCCTTAATCTTGTCGGCGTCCGGTGAACTTCCTAGAGTGTCATAAAGTTTGCTCGAACCGGTATCTATCTGCACTATGCCGTGTCTCGCCAAGTTAGCGCAGGCAGTTAGAAGCACTCGGTCAGCCCCACCTTGCAGATAGGCTGCCTCATAGGGGTCCAGTTCTCTAGCAATAGACTCAGACTCATTTGTGGTCTGATAAATGCTAGCGTAATGCTTGCCTAAGATGTGCAGTCTCAAAAAATATGCGACTATTCCCGTCAGGGTGCAAGCTATCAGATAAAATCCCAGATAAGCTGGGCCTTGTAATTCGAATGGATTCAATGTCATTTTTCTTTTCTCTCATTTTTTCTCTTTCTTGTTTTCTCAATATCAACTTACCCCTTGACAGTTAAAGGCAAGGTTAAACCGGTCTTAAGAAAAGATGATTTTTGTCAGAATGACTGCGGTGGCTCTGGCTCTTTACTGGCAGCCACAGGCTTGGCCGGCGCCACAGCCTTGCTTGATTTCTTGCGAGCTGCCAGAGAAGCCAATCTCGACTTTGCAGAGCGAGGCTTGAAAGGCAATTGCACCGGCGCAGCGGCGGCAACCACGGGGGGAATATCGGGAATCCAATACTGCCTGCCGTTACTGAGCACAGACACAAGACCAAGATCGGCTAGCTCTTCGGTCTTGCGTCCAAGAAAAATAAAGTGCGGACTATCATGTAAGACTGTCTGAAAGAAGCCGTGGCGATTGAGTATCTCGCGCACCCTGGGATTTTGATGTTCCTCTATATCCATAGCCAAGCCTGAAATATGCTGCGAACCCCCGGGCGGTGCGGCGAGATTCATAATGGAATGAATATGGTTGGCATGCAAATAAAGACCCTTTTCTTCTAGAGCAAGTACAGCGTTGAGCTGAGCTCTAGGAGGCAAAGCCAGTATGCGACGAGCTTCCTGTGGCTTCACCTTGTGATTGGCCACCCAATAATTGAGCCCTTTTTCTAGATACTTATGCCAAATATAAGCAGTGTCCTCATAACTCCTCAAGCTAGCAATATCACCCACTGGCGATATTCTCAGTTTGTATTGAGCAGCCTCTTTTTCAGCTTCGCTGAAGGCATTGAGGGCTTCGGTCTGCAGAACTACGTTATAGCGGCCGACTTTCAGGCGCTTGAGGGGCAAGGTCTTTTGATAGCTTCTTACCTGGGCAGGGGCTTCAAAAACAGCATAGGGAGGCAGCTTCAAACCTGGCTTGGCAATGAAAGTAGCGCCATAAAGGCGCATTACCGTGGCATGGGCGGCATCTTCACCGGCGGGCAGAACAGCATGATTCTGCTGCGCTTTCTGAGCGAAGCGAGACTTAGCCACAACTGCAATCAACTTGGGCTGAACGAATGATTGATTTTCACTCGACTCAAGCATACCCGGACCGGGACCCTCGGCACTTTCAGAGGTACCAGGGACAGCTGAGGGAAGCGAATTCAACATTGCCGTTTCGGCTTCTGCTTCATCTTTTTGGTTTAGCGCTTCAGGCACAGTATTTTGCGATGAATTGGGCAGTGAACTGGGAAATGCATTGGGCGCTGCAGTAGACAAAGAGTCCAAATTTGAATCAGCTTTAGTCTTGTCGTGATTTAGTAAATGTCCCGGCTTTAAAGACTGAGATTTAGTGACATGCCCAAGCAAGCTGGAATCTTTATCGGCGCCTGACTGACCGTCTTGAGAAGAATGCTGTGCTGGGCTATTGGACAGAGAAGCAACTGAAGAAGAAGATAGAGTCGAAGTAGGAGCTTTCGCAGCATCGTCTGCAATCGACTTGGGGGGTGTCTTTTGCTGTCGCACAGCAAATTCGCCGCAAAATACAAAGGCTGCAAAAGCCGCCATTGAGACAATCAAGACGATGATTTCAGGATGCGATTTGTGCGAAGACTTACTTGGCAAGGTTCACCCCCACCTAAGTTTACATTCAGCTATGCCCTGTGGCAAATTTGCCAGAAATCCAAAGAGGTCAGAGAGGCAATCAGTGCCACTAAAAGTAGTGTCAATTAGTTGCTTGTTTTGAAATGACCTGAAGCGGTTTCTACGTTGAGAACCTTGTCAGGAAACTTCGGAAAGAGATAGGTCAACTCATCGGCGTCGGCAGGTTTCTCGGAGAGCCTCATAAAGCTGCCTTCCATGGTGACATAGCGCTGGTCGAGACAAGGCGCAACCTCTACTTTCAAATCTTCGCCAAACCAAGTCAGCCAAGTCTTGACCATCGGAATACCATCCCAACAAGCAGCCCTGCCAAAGGACCAGTTCTCGGCTTCGGGACCATGAAGAATCTCGCCGTCAACCATATTAACCCGACGGCGCACGGCGGCTCCGGCGTAGAAACAACCAATACCTTCTGCCAAGGCGCAAAACAGCGCCACTAAATGCTCGGAATTTTCAGAAGAACCTAAAGCCCAAGAGCAGTCGAAATCAAGACTTATGGTGACACAGGGAGCCTCAGTAGCTTTGAGACGGGTAAACTCGGACGGACGCCAGACACCTCCGCCCAGAAAGGGATAGCGCCCCCTAAAGAAAAGGGTTCCTTCTCTTTTGCAAGCATTGAGAAAACCCGAGGCACCTTGATTGAGATAACGATCACTTAAGGGCAGCCCTCTGCCAAACCTCATTGGCAAAGCTTCCGGGCAATACTCTTCCAAAATATCCAACAAAACCTTTGCCTTTGCAGGCAAAAATTCGTCTTCGGTGGTGGAAAACTGCATAGAGAGAAGCTTTATCTCTCTTGACTCAGCCTTTCTGGCAACTTTTTTGGGATAAATCAACTGGTCTTCTTGGGGGTCGTAAATTGCTCCCTTATGGTTCTTGACCAAGGCAGAACCAAACTTAACGGCCTGCTCGGCCACTTCTGAGTCAACTTGGCAAGAAACTGTTATGAGCCACTTGGCGCGGTCTAGATCATTGCTGGAAGAAAAAGAAGGCAAATCGTCGGGGAAGATACTTACCGGACCAATGACCTTGAAACTCTCGCGCTCTGAGAGTTCGGCGCCGTCTTGTCCCATAAAGCATTTGAATTCCCAGGGTAGAGCGGTGGGGCTGTGCTCTACCGCCATCTTCAGCTGGGCTAGAGTTGAAATGATTTCATTAAGCTTGGGTTCGTTCAGAAGATAGATATTGAAGTCGTAGCTCATTTGAATTCTCTGGACCGAGGCTCAGTTTTTAATCTGTCGATAAGTATTGCTCCCCTACAACTTACACGGCTGCGACTCGCTTGAAACTCTCTTGACATAAATAATTGGGCAAAGGTGCGGCAGTAAGGGGTTTTTGCGTTTTATATAGCATAGTATAGAACGGGTCAAAGAAGAAGCGTGCGAGACAGATACGTCGGACTTTTGGGGTAGTAGTAAAGTGATTGAAAGGAGTTGGGGTTGAGAGAAATTCTGCTGTTTTTCTCTCAATCTAGAAGAGCCCAGGGTTGCGAGAAATTCTGCAGTTTTTCTCTCAATCTAGAAAAGCCTAGGGTTGCGAGAAATTTTGCTGTTTTTCTCTCAATCTAGCTGAGCCCAGGGTTGCGAGAGATTCTCGCAACCCTAGAACGCTCACTGCCGAAACACTCAGCCTTGAGGCTGTTTGCGACGGCGACGATTGCGCTTCTCTCGCTTGATGTAGTTCTCGATAGCAGTCTTGTGCAAGGGGAAGGCAATCTCGGCTGGCAGTTGGTCGAAAGCAAAGACTTTTGCCTCCAAGGCATCACTGCCAGGGCTAGGCAAAGCAGAAACCGGCTCAGCCAAATAAATCATGAGAATCTGATTCCGGCCCTCCGGTGCATGAATCGACAGCAAGCGCGCCAGCTTGATGTCCAATCCGCTCTCTTCCTTACACTCTCGAACAGCGGCAAACTCAGGATGTTCGCCATGGTCGATGAAGCCGGCAGGCAGCGCCCAATAGCCAACTCGAGGGGGCATGCCCCGCTTGATCAAAACCAGACCGCCGCTGACATGAGGAACAATGACGGCCACGACAGGAAGAGGATTGTCCCAATGGACATAGTCACACCTGGAACAAGCAGATTTCTGCTTGCCCTCAAAACTCTTGAGAACCAACCCCGAGCTGCACTTGGGGCAATATTGATAACCGTGTTGCATAGCTCACCTTTCGGTAAATTTTGGTAGTTTTCAGCGCGAACGACTAACCAAGACAGCTATGTCTCGCTGATGGTCTGAAAACTAAATGGTTGAAGTCGAAGAACTAGGTTTGGAGTCGGAAAAGAAAGATATGACCAAACCTAACCCAATCTCAGTCTTTATTTGAAGGAGAGAGAGCCCTAAGCTAGTTGCCGACCGTGCAACTCATAGCCGAAGAAAACCGCGTAAAGGAATACTGGTTGGGCTTGAGAGAAAAACAGCAAAATTTCTCTCACTCACCCAAAATGAACCTCCACTAAGTTCGCACTCGCTCAACTCGCGCAACCACTGTTCAATTACACAGTGAAAGCAACCAGACTTGTCAGTAATCTGAGGAAACTACCACCCCGGAGGAAATGACATGAAACCAGCCGAGAACACAGCTTCATCGAAGCAGCAAGAGTGCGAAAAAACCACCAACCTTTTGCCTGACTTTCTACAGAAAGACATTCAAAAGGCCCTGCAAGAGTTAGAGCACCTGAGCAAGAACTTGCCACAGCAACAGCTCTTACCCAAAGAAGAAAAGCAAAGAGAACTAAAGCGCCAATACACCAGCTTTCTTGATCAAGCCAGCAAAGAGCTGGAGAAAGAATCAAAGGGTTTGAGCCAAACAGTCGAAGCAATAGACAAGCACACCAAGCAATTCCCTGAACATTCGGGCAGGACAGTCGGCTTCGGCGCGGGGGCAGTAGGCTTTGCAGTAGGCACTGGTCTAGCGGTGGGGGCAGCACCGGAATTACTCGGACTAGGAGTTTTAGCCACAGTCGGTTGCGCCGGTGCCAGTCTATGGAACGCGGTGGAGCCCTATGTCAAACCATGCCAAACCGCCACCCCGAGACAAAATATGCCGAGATGGTAATTATACTACCGGCGTTAGTAATAAAGAAGCAAAAGAAAAGCGAGCAGAGCGGCCTCCTGTAACAAGTACAGAAAGCCGCTCCACTCTTGGCAGACTAGCGCGTCAAACGGCTATGACTGCGCGAATAGGTGAAATAGACGACTATGCCGATAGCCATCCAACCAACGAATCGCAACCAAGTGATACCCGGCAAGCTGAGCATCAAAATGAAGCTGAGCAGGGCGCCAAGAATTGGCACATATGGATAACCTGGACACTTGAAGCCGCGATGACGCTCAGGTTCGGTACGTCGCAAAACGATCACCCCCAAAGAGACTATGACAAAGGCGAAGAGAGTACCAATGCTGGTCAACTCCGCCAATTCGCCGATAGGCACCAAACCGGCAGAGAGTGCAACAATCACACCCCAGATGGCAATCGACCAGACAGGAGTGTGAAAACGGGGCGACACCCTACCAAAGACCGGCGAAACCAAGCCGTCTTTAGCCATTCGCATCATGATGCGAGACTGCCCAAAAAGCAGGACAATCAAAACCGAAGTGATACCAGCGATAGCACCAACCGAAACCAAGGGCGAAGCCCAGTTGAGTCCGATATGGTCCAAGACTTTCGCCATTGGCGCACCCTCACCGGCCCCGCCAAGCAGGGTGTAAGAAACCGCGCCGGTCATGATAGCCGCCACCAATACATACAACAAGGTGCATACCACCAAAGACCCGATCGCCCCTTTGGGCACGTCTTTCTGCGGGTCTTTGCATTCTTCCGAAAGAGTGGTAACAGCATCGAAGCCGATGAAAGCAAAGAAGACCACACCAGCCCCAGCCAGCACACCCGACCAACCGAAGGGCAGGAAAGGGCTATAGTTGGCGGTATCAATATGGAAGGCACCGACAGCGATAAAGAAAATTACCACAGCCAGCTTCACAACCACAAAGATAGATGTCATTTTGGCGGTATGCGAAACCCCCTTTATCAACCAAAAGTTGATGAAGGCGACAATGAGGACAGCCGGCAGGTCCACACTGGTCAGGTGCCTATAGGTGTCGAGTCCGAAAGCGACAGCGACACCGATAAGACCGAAACCAAGCAAGCGGCTCAGCCAGTTTGCCTTATTTGAAGAAGACTTAGCCTTGGCCTCAGCTTTGTCCTTGGCTTCAGCAACTTTGCCGAAACTGCGCGCAGTTACAAAGATGCCGCCCAAAAGAAAAGCCAAGGTAATACCGACATGACCAAGAGGTAGAGTGGGAGGCGCCACAGTGAGATAAGCAGGCAGGTGGTAGCCCAAACCCTGCAAAATGTTCTGCAGATATGCGCTCCATCCTGAGGCAACTGCACTGGCGCCTACGGCATACTCCAAAAGCAAATCCCAACCGATAAGCCAAGCCAGAAACTCGCCCATCGTTGCATAAGCATAGGTGTATGCACTGCCAGAAACCGGAATCATAGATGCCTGCTCTGCATATGCAAAGCTGACGAACGCGCAAGCCAGACCGGCGAGCACGAAAGAGAGCAAGATTCCTGGACCAGCTGTGTTTGCTGCAGCGACTCCGGTAAGGACAAAAATGCCGGTACCGATGATTGCTGCAACACCGTGATTGAAGACATCTCGCGCCGTCAGCACTCGCTTGAGGCGGGGTCCCTTCTCCTCTTCGCTTTGAGCCTTGATGACTTCAACCGACTTGCGACGAAACATCTCGCCCCAAATACTTTGTTTCATATAGTGCTCCTGAATTGTTTCAAAACCGGATGTTTGGCTGACCCAGCACCTTGCTGAGAAAATGCCGACCACCGGACCACACTTTTCACCCACATAAATTGAGCAGGCCCATTCAGGACTCAACCTGAGCCAGAAAGCAGTAATGCGGGTCTGTTTATTGAAGGGCTTGTAGTAAGTCTCTCTAGAATTTGTGAAGGCGAAAAGGAACCTGAACCTAAGGCTGAAACTAAGCTCTAATCAAGATTTCGGACGAAAGATAAAGTTAGAAACTAGAAAGGGTAACCGGCTCGCCCCAGCCAAGAATTGGCGCAGCTCGCGCTACCAAATACGACACCACTCTTGACAACAAACCCCAAACCCCACCATTGGAAATCTTTGGCTTTCTTGACATCCACCCACCCAGCATAACAAGCCAGAAAGCCTACGGCTAAGTCGTCTTGCGTTAGCTTGTACAGTTATTACTCTATATTTAAATCTAAGATCTCTTGATAATAGCCTAGGTGACTTCGTAGGTTTAGCTCGCGTTTTATTTTCTTTCTCAATCCAAAAGTACACTCGATCAAGTCTAAGACACACCCCACGACCCTTAGAGCCGACACAGTCATTCCATCCGGGATGAGCAGTAAGGGACGGTCGAGAAAGCTTTTGATTGCGATCAGAAAGTAATACAGCTCAGCTGAACTGAACTAGGACACATCATGGCTAACAGCAAGTACGACAACGCGAAGGTCTTCGCATCCCGCGCGCTGGCCGATATGCTCAGCGCTATCTCTGCCACCAGCAAGGAGGTGCGGCTGCGCCTGACCTCCGAGCAGAATGCCGGTAAGTTCGTATGGTTGATCATCAGTCGCATTCCAAGCCCCGCCGGTGATACCAGCGGCGACAGCGAACACGTCTGGGCTCACACCAACGACTTCGACCTTCTGGTCGGCACCCCGCTCTCACTTTCAATTTCGGCGCCGCTTTCTCAGGCTGTCGGACTGACTGCGCAAATCCAGACCTTCCTTGAGGGCGAAATCGCCTCATACGGCAAGGTCGAAGCGCTGCTTCAGTCCACGGCGCTGGACGGCTCCACCAACCCGAGTTACACAGGCGACTCCGAAAGCGGTTATGACAGCCTGACCCAGCAGTCTCAGACTGCCGGCGTCATCTGACCCCAGGCAATAACCGTCTCCAGGCAGTCTTTTATCAAACCAAAATCTGTCGAAGCGGCTCAAAGAGCCGTGGAGGAAACTATGGCTACCTCAATCTCTTTCAAGGCGACGTCGGCTGGTCTGACGTCCGCTCTCCAGCGCGTGGGCAAGAGCTCCCGTGCCAACGTCATTTTGCTCAGGTTCTCCGGCGAGCGCAAGCTGAAGGGCTTCGCGCACGAGGTGAACGAAATCACCGGTGGACTGATCGCTCGTCGCGTCAAGTCCGACGGCTTCGAACCGGAGCACAAGCAGGTCTCGGTGCTCGACACCAACCTCGAAACGGTCGGGCTCGACCGCATCATTCTGGTCGGTCTTGGCGCCCGCTCCAAGCTCACCCTCAATAAGCTGCGTGAGGCTTTGACCGAAGCCTTCCTGGCCGCCCGCGACACCGCCGGCGGTGAGCATCTGGTCATGCCTCTCGTCGATGTCGAACTGCCCGGCTTCACGGTCGAGCAGCTCGCCCAGACCGTGGCCGAATTTGCCACCCTGGTCGACTACGAACCCAACCACAAGAAGACCCGCGACCAAGGACGCACGCACTTCGAGACTCTCACTCTGCTCACCAGCGATGAGCACCTCAGCTCGGTCAATCGCGGTCTGAAGGTGGGCAAGTTGCTTGGCGAAGCCACCAACCGCGCCCGCGATATGGTGAACGAGCCCAGCGACACCATGACCCCGACCCGCATCGCCGCCATCGCGCGAAAGATCGGCAAAGACTCTGGTGGACTGGTCAAGGTGCGCGTCTTCGGACAGTCCGAAATCAAGGCTATGAAAATGGGCGGTGTACTGGCGGTCAGCAGCGGCTGCCAGAACCCCCCGGCTTTCATCGAGATGCGCTACGACCCGCCGGGCGGCGGCACCCAGGAAGTGCTCGGTCTGGTCGGCAAGGGCATCACCTTCGACTCCGGCGGTCTCAACCTCAAGGACGACGACGGCATGCGCGACATGAAGAACGACATGGGAGGTGCGGCGGCAGTGCTGCAGGCCATGTCGCTTGTCAGCGCGCTCAAGCCCCAGATCTCGGTGCGGGCAGTGGTCGCCGCCTGCGAGAACCTCACCGATGCCCGCTCGATGCGGCAGGGCATGGTGATCAAGACCATGAGCGGACTGACCGTCGAGGTGGGACACACCGACGCGGAAGGACGACTCACCCTGGCCGATGCGCTCACCTATGTGCAGAAGAAGCTGGGCGCCAACCAGCTCATCGATGTGGCCACTCTCACCGGCTCGGTGGAAGAAGCCCTCGGTGACAAGATCACCGGCATCTTCGGCAACAACTCCCGCTTCACTCGCGAAGTGCTCAAGTGCGCCGACTCGGTCGGTGAGCCGATGCACGAGCTGCCCATGTACGAAGGCTATCGCCAGGGCAACGACAGCGAAATGGCCGACCTGACCAACGACGGCAGCGGTCCGGGCTCCATCGTGGCGGCCTGGTTCCTGCGCGAGTTCGTGGAAGAAGGCAATACCTGGGTGCACATGGACATCGCCGGCACTAGCTTCCACCGCTACGGCGAGGGCATCAACTCGCACGGTGCGACCGGCGTGGCGGTGCGGACACTCGGCGAGATGCTGCGTCAGTACTCCGAAGTCTAAAAGGCGGCGGCGAAGCGGTGCAGGAAGTGCTTTGCAGTCTTACCTGTACCGCTTTTGTCGCAAAGCCTGCCAACCCAGCTCGATCAAAAGGGAGCCTTTATGACCGAACAAGCAAACAAAGGCGGCAGCGCCTACGAGAACTACAACAAGAGTCACGAGAACTACGATCTGACAAGGCTTCCGGTTGGTGCAGAGCAAGTTTTGGCGATGCTCGCCGAACTTGGCTACGGAAACTCCCCGTTTCAGCTACTTGATGCCGGCTGCGGTACAGGCATGCACTTGGAATTTTTCCACAGGCAAGCCCCCAACTGCCTACTCACAGGGCTGGATGCATCATCTTTGGGCATCGAGAAAGCGGCACAGAAACTGCCCCGGAGCGTCAAGCTCATGGTCGGCGACTGTCGCAAGATGCCGCTCGAAGATGCTTCGGTCGACGTAGTCTTGTTCAGCTTCATGATTCACCACCTACCGCACCAAAGCGAAAGCGAACTGGTCGAGGCAACGGCGGGGCTCATTGCCGAAGCCGGAAGGGTGCTGAAGCCGGGCGGTCACATCGTGATCATTTCCACGTCCAAGGAGCAGTTGCATCCCCGACGTGGTTCGCTCTGGTACTACCGCTACTTCCAAGACGCAGCCAAAGCCCTGATGCGCAAGTTTCTGCCGCTGAGCAAACTGAAGCAGATCTTGAGCGAGCAGAGCTTTGCCGTGGAGGCCAGTCGCAAGGTCGATAAGACCTACTGGACCGCAGCCAGCCTTGACCTTGAAGGACCATTCAAGCAAGAGTGGCGAGACGGTGATTCGCTCTTTGCCTTCTACCGCGGTGCGCAAGGCGAAAAGGTCTTGCAGAAGCGCCTCAGGTCTTTGCACAGCAAGATTGAAAGCGGCGAAGCGCAGCAGCACATCGAGGAAACCAAGACGAGAGTGGAGGCAGTCAAGCAAGCCTATATTCTCATCGCCCGTCGCTCCTGATGGTTCCCCACCACCCCTGAGAAAGAGGCTCTGCGCCTCTTTCTCTTTTTTCAAAACTCTCTTATATCTTTTAGTATTCAATCAGAACAACAAATCAGCTTTCGGCATCACATAAAACACAGCTAAAGGCAAAGCTCAAACTCCCCCGGCCCAGCCCCGTAAAGACGCATCAAAAGCCGGTCTTTATCTAGCTCAACCAAAGCCCAAGCCGACGACGCTGCACCAGCCTCGGTGCGCTCTACCAAACTCTGAATAGTGACATAATAAATTCCATCAATGCGCGAAACACTAGTCTGGTGGACATGCCCACCAAAAACAGCCTTCACCTTGCCGCTTTCTTTCAGTATCTTGCGCAGAGCGACTCGCTCTTCCACGAAGCAATAATGCGGATACTTTTCAAACCAGACATTGCCTAAAAGACTTTGTTCATCGAGCGGATGATGCACCAAAACAATCGTAGAGTCGCTGCAGTCGCGCAATTCAGCCTCTAGCCAATGCATCTGCTGGGCTGATATATGAATATCGGTATGTTCAATTGAACTACTAAATAACACCAAAACATCTAGAGCGCTGTCATCTTGAAGACTTCGAACACCTCTAAGACCTCTAACACCTTTAAAAGTCCGGCGGTAATATGGCGTTTCTAAGCCAGCTAGAGAGCAAATCTCATCGACCGAAAGATTGACTTGCTCGTGATTACCAATCACAGAAAGAAGCGGTGCCCGCAAGCCGCTCAAGACTCTCATGCCGCTCTGAAAATGGGTTCTGTCACTTTCAACCGAGCCAGGAACATCTTCGATAAAGTCGCCAAGCTGTGCAGCAAAAGTCAGCTCTTGCTGATTGCAAAATTCTACGAAATCACTAAGCAGAGGAAGCGCTTGATGGCAAAGCTTACGCACTACACCCTCATAAGGTGCTTCTTCATTGCAAATATGCACATCGGTTACAAGAGCGAATCGAAACAACGCTACTTCAATATTTGGGCAAAGAACACTTCTGAGAATACATCAAGCGGCTCAACACTCTTTGTAGTTTTGGCTCGCATAACAGCACCTTCCCAACCGGAAAGGAAGAGTTCAGCCATAGCGCTGGGCGCATGAGTCTTGCTTATCTGACCGTTCTTTTGTGCTTCTTCTATGCAACCGGCAAAGATATCCCGCCACTTACCCATCACTTGCGAGAGACAGAGCCTGAGCGTTTCGCTCTGATCAGCCATCTCTTGGCTCAAATTGCCTATCAAACAGCCTTTGCGACATTCTTGCGCCAGCAAATGTTCTTTACTGGTGCGGCAATAATTTTTCAACCGGTCTAGCGGTGTAAGACTGCTATCTCTCAAGCTGGCGAGAATGCGACTGCTATAGCTTTGGTCAAAATGCTCGATGATCTTGCAAGCGAAATCTTCTTTACTGTCAAAATAGTGATAAAAGCTGCCTTTTGGCACACCCACCGAAGAGAGAACTTCTTGTATGCCTGTATTGCTGTAGCCCTTCTCCATCATGATATTGATGCCGGCTTCGATAAGAACCAACTTGGTATCTTGCTTTGGCGCCGCTTTTGAAGACACTGTCTTTGGCATACTTGACATACCTTTTCAATTTCTGAAGTTGCTAGATTAGTTATCCGGTGGTCTTTAGCGAACGATTGCATTTGCATTTCTTGCATTTGCGTTTAATGATTGCATTTATAGAAAATAGCAATGCAATCGTAGCACTAGAAGGCAATAAACTGTCGACATAACTAGACTAGACCGGTCGTCTGACTTTAGTCAAGTACCGATTCAATTTGGTCGCCAACCCCCAAGCGAAGGCTTAACTTGTTCAAAAAAGCTCATTTTGGTCAAAGCCTCATACAGAGCCTCTTCATAGCCCAAAAGACCAGGCCTTGACCTAGGCCAAAGCTTTCTCAAACGTTCAGGTACTTTCTTGCCTTGACCATTGAAAACTAGCCTGGCCAAATACTCGGTCAACTCGACCGGCGCCGCCTGCAAGCCTAAAGAACCTATAGATTCTCTTGATTCTGTCGACTCTACAGCTTCTCTAGACTCGGCAAAATCCTCCGAAAGCCGCCCCGAATCTTTTCCGGGCGGCTCCGCCTCCCCATCAGAAGAAATGGCAGTTGAATCCAAATTTCCTTCAGATGAGACCGGCAGGCTAGCCCAATCGAGGTGAGGCGGCTCGGCGTCCTGGGAAGACATATACAAGTATAAAGCAGGTTGATGCTTGCCATTACCCTGCAAAGAGCGGCGTAAAGTGCAATGCAAAAGTACGGTGGCATTCTGCGCCCCTGATAGTCCACCCACAGCCTGCTCAAAAATCAAAATATTCTGCCCCTCGCGTGAGCCCAAGCGAGGCTTGCTGATCCCTTCCGAAAGATCGCCGCAATGAAAAAGAGAAGCATTATCTTTCTCATCTATAGAAACAGTCATGACCTTTGCAGTGTGCAGCGCACCAAGGCATGAATCAATGACAATAGACTGAAAACCACCCAGCTCAGCCGCTTCAAAAGAAAGCTCTGGTCTTGCAGACTCTGACAATGGCAGCTTGTAGATGTCCTTTTCACCCTGTCTAAAGTAAATAGCCGAGCCATACTTGACGCTCTTGAAATAGGCGCTGGCGTTTAGAGCTTGTCGCTGGTCTTTGAGCTGATATTGCCATTCAGCAAAGGGATCGTTGTTTTGCTCGACCCTCTCAAGGCTCTCAGTCTCTTTCTCAGAGCCTTGGTTGATTTGGCTCAGTTCCTGCTTTTGTTCCGATTTGCAGGCGCTGACAGCCGCCAATAAAGCTAAAGTGATCAAAGAAAGAAATAGCCTATTTTGCTTCTGTCCGCGGCTTGCTTTTTGGCGGTTATTCATGCCGCGCTTGCCTTTCAATCAGACGGGTTGGATCATTTTCCAGCTTGAGGCGAGAAGCCTGAAGGAGCAAATCACCAGCTATATAGGGACTGAACATCAGGCCGGAAGCATAAGTAGTGAGGGCGCCACCTTGATAAAGTGGGCGCAATAACTTTCCTTCTGGTCCATGAAAGGACTTGAGCATTGTGGCAGCCACTGCTTCTGATCCCTCTGCCGCACCACCGGCGAGAGGCTTGGCCAATAGAGGCTTAAGCCGAGGCACAAGTGGCACAAAGCTTCGCGCCAGGCCGCTGGTCGTCATATAGCCTGCCATCGCTAGAAAATATGCCGATCTTGCCGTACCCAAGTTCTCACCCCAGGCGGTCTCTCTCGCTCCGGCACTATTGAATACACCGGAGGCGCCGACAGTGGTATGAGTCAAGCCCCGAGCCAACTGCCAGCCATTTACCAGACCAATTGTGCCACTGCCGGGGCGGCGCAGCGAAGCAGCAGTCTCGGCAGCACCCATCAAGACCAAACCGGCATCCATAGCCGCAGGCAAAGCTTTCTCGCCCAAGCGCTTGACACCATCGACAACACCATCACTACGCAACTGCGAGGCCTTCACAACAGAGTATTCGTGACCATGCCTCAAAACCACCAAGTCATCTGCATTGTAAGTAAGTGTCAATTCAACCGGCTTGCCGACATCTTCCACCCCGACGAGATTGAGGTAACCCCAGACCGGCACATGTTTAAACTGTAGAGACTGGTGCAGAATCACCTTGCCGTCTTTGTTCTCGACCTGCAAACGACTCTCCAACAAATTTACATCTTTGCCTTTGCCGTCAGAGGCTTGACGGTTTAGCAATTGCTGCACCTGCCCATCTGCCGACAACAGCACAGACTTGTCCTTAAGCTCTAAGTCAGAATTTGCCGGCATCAACTCTGGTGTCTTTTTCAAGACTTCCAACTGCGATCTGACCGGGTCCAATTCTTGTTTCTTATCTACTAACCATTTCTCAAGCTCAAGCAGTCTTTCTTTATCTTGAGGGCTATCAAGACGCCATGACTGAGGCAGATTAAGGTTCAATGCGGTAATACGACCACCGCCGTCTCGATCTACAGTGGCACCTGGAGGCAAAGCAAAAGGCAGTAAGCCTTTTGATGCCTTACTGAGATCGTCCATAAGTGTGATATAGCGGCGTGAGTCGGTGGCTAATTGCATCAAGCCCATGGTGTTCTTCAACCACTCCATCTTGTCTTGATCGGCAAGCTGGTCAGCGCCCTGTAGCCATCCTTTGGGCAGGCCTAACTCTTTGATGGAACCACCCAACTCTTTGACGGTATGGTCAATCAAGACTCTTTCTTTCACATCAGTGTCTTCGATAGATGCAGAAAGCCAGCGTGCAGCCACTTTCAATTGAGATATATCGCCACTGCTCGGTGCATCGCCATGCTCTACTTTCAAACTAACTTTGCCGCCGCTGCTTTCAAATGCAGGCGACTCATAGAGTTCAAAACCATAGGCGCGGCGTCTTTCCAATTCTTGCGGCAATGCTTTCTTCTCAAGCCAATCAACATAGCTTTGATAGAGCCCTTTAGTAATAGGTCCCATTGCCCCAGATTCTCGCTCCGACTGCATCATGGCTGAGAGATCCAGCCCTCCATGCTGTTTTTCAAGAGCCGCAGTGCTTCCGTCTTTCTGCATTGCCGGCAAAAGATTGACCAGACTTTCTTGCAAATAGGTCAAATCAGCCTTGTTTAGTTTTGTCGGTTCGCGCTCAGCGCCTTTGCCCGTGGCGTAAACCTCTTCAAAGAGGTGAGTCAAATCGGGAACGATCACTTCTTGCTGTGATTCGCTCGCCGCTTCCACTCTTTTCTCTTTTTCTTCAGCCATGGCGAAGACCTCACCAGCCTCTGCCAAAAGATGGCTGTACTTCGTCTTCAAAGCCTGGACTGTTATATCGGTATAGGTTTAAAACCACCGCTGCGATCATAGCCGGACCAGCGGCTTTGTTGAGTGTCTCACCCGACAGAACGCGCCGCACCGCCACTAAACGAGTATTCTGCGCACCTCCGCCGCCTGGTTTGGCAAGTTCATCTGAAGCTCGTTTGAGCGATTCAAGAGTCATTCTTTCTTGTGGCGACAAATTGCCTTTACCCTCAAGCTGGGTGGTTAACTGTGCCAGTCGCTGCAATTCTTGCGGGCTTAGCCTATCGGTATAGCGCCCTTGCTCGCCCCCTTGCTCTCTACCAAAATCTGCCAGGCGCGGGGCTTTTTCACTGCTCTCTTTAGCAGCAGCAGCATCTGGATTCGCCAGTTTTCTTATCTGCTCTGGCTCTCGATCAGCCAGTCGATGCACCAGATGGCCGAGCAAAGCTCTTTCGGTGCCAACGCCGGCGGCGGCAAACTGATTGCGAAAACGCGAAACAATGGTGAGCACTTTACCCATATCGAGCTGACCCTGCTCGTACATCTTGCGGTAATGACCCGGCAACTCATGGGCTAATTCAGCATGGGTCTCGGGTTTGTTCAAAGCCAGGGCGAGCTTTTGCGAGGCTCTCTCGAAATGTCCCAATACATTGGGCACGCTGTAAATTTCAGGACTGTTGCCATTGCCGCCTTGCCCGGCAAGGCGCGCGAAGGAAACCACCAGGGCTCCGTCGGGCTTTACTTGCACGGCCGTGCCATTCTTGCCTGTTTGGCGGTGAGAAATGTTATCTACCGGCTGAGAGCCTTGACCACCTGCCGCCCCTTTTGGTTGCGGATAGAGCGCCTTGGCGGCATCCTCCAAGATGATTCTCTCTACCATTTTATTGACGGCATCGTTGAGACCGCTGCTATTTACCCTAACGCTAAAGGCTAAAGCCCCGCTTTCAATTGAACGCCCAAACTCTTTATAGTCTGATGCCATGCGCCTATCACCACTGCGAAAGCTCTCATCGGCATTTTTCTTAGACCACTCGACCACGGCTTGTAATTCACGCGAACGAGCTTCAGCGTCTCTTGTGACTGTAGGAGAGGGCAGGGGAAAATCTTTGAGATTGAAGGGCGAGTCGGCGTTTGGTGCAGTCAATTCTTGGATACGCAGCCTAAAGTCTTGGGCGAACTCTTTCACTCGCTGAGAATGCTCAGGTGTTGCTTGATCGACCTCTAAGCGACCGCCCACATCAAACCAGCGAGGTAGAGCATCGATCACGCCCTTTTCTCGAATTGCCGGTACATTTGTTTTTTGGCTCTCTGCGCTTGATAAAAATTCACCGGTTGAGGGATCTAGCCTGCGACTGCTGGCATCGAGCAATTCGAAGCGACCGGTGCGTCTATTTACCAAAAGAATATCGCCGCCGATCATATCTAGAGCGCTGCCGGTCTGAACCGGCAAAACTTGCCAACCAGCCCGCTCTAGCCCAAGGTTATTAACTGTCTGCCGGGTGAGCTCATAGACACCATTTTGCAAGCGACCACCGCCCTGTCGCGCGTTATAAGAAACAATCTGCTCTGAAATGCCCTGCCAGGCATTAAGGAGCTTGAGCTTCTCAGCCGAGACTTCACTTATCGGTACTGCATTCGCCTCTTTCTGTCTGTCGTCAGCTCTAAAGGCTTCACGAGCCAAGTCTTGCCGACCCTGTGCATTAGCATCAGAACCCGCGGGTTGAGGCGTCGCCCTATCTGTTTGAGAGCGATTGGTTTGTAATGGTTCAGGACCAGCCAAGCTAGCACCTCAATCAGAAATCGCACAAGCACAAATAGATATATACCCCCAGCTCTAAAATTCAGACCAAAATTGGGCGAGGCAAAAAACCCGAAACCGGCAAAACAGGAAGATGGAGAACACAATTAACCGCTTGACATCGCCATCAAAAACAGACCTTTCGCGCAAGCTGCGCCATGCCACCAAGCCAGTCAGCCGCCTTAAGCCTCTCTAAGGGCAACAGGGCTTTATTTTGCCCAAAGTAAAAACATGGGAATTGTAAAGAGAGCGACCAAGACTGCGAAGCATTACCCATCAAGACTCTCCAGCGCAGACTTCTGATCTATGGCAAAGTCACCGCGGCTAAACCAAAAGCCTGCGGGGCCAAAGATACATGCGTTGCATAGACACCAATGAACTTCATCTTGCCTTACAAAATTTGCTTAGCCCGACTGCAAACAATAGAGTTCTACTGTCTTTCTTGCAAATACCTTTCTTTCACCAACCCACCTAAGTCAACCCAAATCACTATCAACGAGCAATCAGCCGACCAATTCTGGTTCTACAGATAGGCACGCCTGATTGAAACGCCTGATATAAAGGTAAGCAAAATGATCCCACTCGACGCAAAACTTGCGCCGTCTTTTGCCGATCCGGCCAATCCGCATGCTCATGTGACACGCTTGAAGAAGCGAGTCGAGAGCATCGGCAAGCAGCTCCACAGACTGACCCCCACCATGAGCAAGTGCGAGGATCAGGCTGCGCGAGAGGTGGCTGACCTGGCCTACTCCAATTGGCTCACCGCCAAAGGACTGACCGAAGCCGCCGATTCGCTCTTGAACCGCCGGGCAGTTGACCTTTTGCTTGGTGGCAGCAGTGTGGAAATCGAGATCGTGAAAGCGTCCTTCCAGGACGTTCGCGCCCTCGCCTCGCTGCAAAATCGCATCAAGAGCAATGCCGAAGCTCCGCGCGAGACCGAGGTCATCCTCGGCGGCAAGGAACGCTTCGGCTGTATCGCTCCGGATCCGGAATCCTGGTTTCGCAAGGACAGCAAGCAGGGAGCCGCTGACTGCAGCTCCGACTGTGCACTGCCCAGCGTCACCGTCGTGCTCAACATCGACTTCAACAACCGCAACGACTCAGTGCAAGAGCTGCTCAAGCTCGCCGACGCAGCCATCGCAGAAGCGGAACGTGAACTGGGCGAAACCCGGGCGCGTCTCTGCCACTCCGAAGACGGCGGCAGCTGCCAGCTTTACTGAACAACAGCAAGAGAAGAGGAACAGAACATGTCCAACCAGAACCCCCTCGGCGACCGCGGCAAGGCTCAGGAAGATGCCTGGGCTCGCAAGCGCGATCAGGAAGCGATCGAAGCCATGAAGAAGAAGGGGCAGGAAAAGCCGGCCGGTAACGGCGGCGCCGACAAGCCCGAGGCTCAGCCGGCCAAGAAGAAGTAAGGACAGCCTCTAAAGCTGCGGCGGGACGCGGACTTGTCTCGACCCGCCGCAGCACGCTGCACCGCCGGCGGCACCAATTCGCCCAGCGGTAGCAATTTCATTCCGGCTGCTTGTAAAAGCAAAAAAAACTTTGGAAAGAGGTATAGACATCATGTCCACCCCCAATCAAGCAACAAAGGCAGCGCCGGCTGCATCCACCAAGAGCTGCAATTGTTCCGACTGCGGCTCCGCCCTGAAAAGCGGACTGAAGTATGAGAACATCTGCACCACCTGCCAACCCCAGTTCAACTCCCGTTGCGGAGGCTGCCAGCGGCTCCTTTGGGACTGCATGTGCATCCGTCCGCACACCTGGGAATGATTGACCACTGAACCGGTAGGTCGACACTAAGAAAAGACAAAGAAAGATATCCTGCGTGGTTTCGCTTCCAATCGCCAGAAAGGACGAAACCACGCATTTTCCTCTTTTATCAACCTTATTTTTCTCGCTTTTGCTGCTATATCTTTTAGTATCTCAAAAATTCCAACCAAGCCCAGCACCGCTTTTGTAAAAGACGCCAAACTAATGCTGCCAAGAAAAGCAGAGACGGCAGAAAATGCTTTATTCTATTTGCCTATACAGCGCAGGGAAGGTCATCATGTCTACAGATACTCAAATTAGCTCAGCCCCTCAAAGCGGCATGCGCGATTTTCTTCCCCGGGAAGTCAGACTGAGAGACTGGGCAGCCCAAGTTATTACCAGCGTCTATGAGCAATTCGGCTTCACCAAGATTGAAACACCCTGTCTTGAGAATATCGCCCTCTTGAAGCGCGGCGACGGCGGCGAAAACCTACAGCTAATTTTTGAAGTATTGAAGCGTGGCGACAAATTAGAACGGGTGCTGAAAAGCAGTGGCAACGAGAGCAGCGAAGAAGCCAGCAAGAAACTCAAGGCGGAGCTGGCCGACATGGGCTTGCGCTTCGACCTGACCGTGCCCTTGGTGCGCTTTTATAGCCACAACCAGCAAAATTTGCCCAACCCATTTAAGTCGATTCAAATTGGTTCGGTCTGGCGGGCAGAGAGCGCTCAGCAAGGCCGATATCGCCAGTTCACCCAATGCGACATCGATATTTTCGGGGTAAAGAGCGAGCTTGCAGAGGTCGAGCTATTGCAAGCCACTTCAGAGGCTTTGCTTAAACTAGGCTTTGAAAATTTCACTATCTGCATCAATGATAGAAGGCTGCTTTCAAGTCTGGCAGGCTATTGCGGCTTTGCCGAAGACCGCTTCGAGAGCGTCTTCATCGCACTAGACAAACTGGACAAAATCGGTCTTGATGGGGTGAGCCGCGAATTAGCCGGACAGGGCCACAGCGAAGCTTCCATCGAAAATCTGAAGAAGTTGTTGGTCGAGCTTGCGGAGGTGAGTGGACCAAGTGAAAAACAACTGGAAGTACTGGCAGGAAAAACAGCGGCTGACACAGAGACAGTAGAAGCCCTGATGCGAGTGATAAGCATAGTGAAAGAAGCCTCAGGCGGTAAGTTCAATGTTCAGTTCGAGCCTTCTTTGGTACGAGGCATGGGCTATTACACAGGCCCCATATTTGAAATCAAGTATCCAGGCTATAACTATTCAATCGCCGGAGGCGGACGCTATGACCGCATGGTCGGCAAAATGTCGGGCAGAGATGTGCCGGCATGTGGTTTTTCTATCGGCTTTGAGCGCATCATCGGCATCTTGATGGATGAAAACTTTGAGCCACAGGGCAGCAGAGAAAAACTAGCCTTGATTTTTGATGAAAATCGCGACAAGCTGGCCGATGTGATGAAAGCCGCAGCCAATCTGCGCAGCCAGGGCTATAACGTGCTTGTGCAAGGCAAAAAGAAAGACATGAAAAAGCAGATTGACCAGCTGCCTGCGCAGGCTGTCAGCAAGCTTTGTCTATTTAAGGGCGACCTAAATAATCTAGAGATCAAGACAATTTAGAGTTTAAGACAAGTTAGAGCATTTGCCCTAAGCCTGAAGGGTTCTGGGCTGCTTGCCTACATATTCAAAATAGATTGTCTTGCCATAACGCGGATTGTTTATCTGGTGTTCGGTTTTGTGATCTGAAGTCTCAACCAGTCTGCCGTTTTCTACATGGAGAAGACCAACGTGACCATAGTTCTTGCCGCCATTTTCAGCGATTACACCTTGGCTCCAAGAACGCACAAAAGCAGTGGCTTTGGTGGGATCGTTCGTAACCCGCCATTCATCAGACTTAAGGAAGGCATGACGCATCGCCCAACCATCGCCTGAACCAAGAAACTCGCCCATGCCGACCTTGGAAAGAGCCACCTGCACGCCCTCGGCGCAGCGACCTTCGGTATTCATATTGCGTGCCACAGTCAAACCGGCTTTGACAATCTGAGCCTTCATGAGATTGCCTTCCGGGCTCACCTGCCAGTCTATTTTGTCGCCTTGGCCAAGATCGCGTCTCAACTCAGACAACTGAGCCAACTTCACTGCACCTTGCATATAGTCTTTATTGGCTTTGTTGTTCAAATCTTCGCCGGTGAGCTGGGCAGGTTCTTTGCCCAAATGCAGAGCGAGAGCGGCTTTACCGACATCACCGCCGGCATCTTTCAAAGTTTTGTCGACCACATCGGTGGCTACGCGCTCCTGCAATTCCTTGGGGAAGAGAGTGCGCATCTCTTCGCCTGAAAGCTGCTTGCCTTCCTGCATACGCTTCATAGCGCCGACAAACTTAGCAGCAAAAGCTTTGTCCTGAAACTTAGCGGCAAACTCTTTAGAGACTTTGCCTTTCTTAGCCAGCTTAGACATAATTCCGGCGATGTTATCAACCGAAAACTCTTCTTCACCTTCAAAAGAGAACCAGCTCATGAAGTTGCGATAGGTAAGGCCGTAACGACCGACTGCCAGACCTTCGCTTTGGGTCTTACGCACGGTCTCGTAGGGGTTGGCGCGGTCGGGATTGAACATACCGGCTATGGCGTTCTTAGCATGAACAACCGGATTGGTCTCATCTTTCTGCTGGCCGACATCGCGACGGGGGAAGTAGTCGCCCATCTCACGCGCAGTCATTGAGCCACTGGAGCCAGGGCTGAAGCGGTTCATGCCCGACATCATACGCTGCGACTCAGCACTATAGCCCGATCTTGCCGAGTTAGCCGCCGCAGCATCACTCTGCTCTAGACCACCACCGGCAATTTTGCGGGTAAGATCTTGCGACATCAGACCATATTCGTCGTTAATTTCTAAACCACGTCCAGCCATCTGCGGATTTTGGCCTACACGCGCATTCACATATTGCACCAGTTCATCGATGCTTTTTTGTTGCGCTTGAGCAGGATCACTCATCTGCCCAGGCTCACGCTCCACTTGAATGACAATCTGCTTGCGGGCGGCGGCATCAAGATCGCCTTGCGCTTCGATACGACCATCTTTGCGTACAATAAAGTCTGGTGTTTTAGATTGATCGGCAGTATCACTGTATGTGATCAGTACTTCGGGCTTTTCACCCGGCTTGATGATTTCACTAGGATTGGCGCCAGCCTGAGACTCAATTCGACGCATAACACCGGCCTGAATCAATTCAGAAACCTTTTTGTTGCGGTCGAGGGTCACTTCATTACCACCGCTGACAATCGCAGGTCCACTAGCCACCACGGCATCGCTAAAGCGCACAGCAGGCAATGAATCAGCCACTGCCATCGAGCGAAATTGCCCGACTGAACTGTCTGCCAGAAGGGCGCCGCCTTGATGCGCCAGGGCGCTGCCTTCGTGGGAAGATTGACTGACGGCTGTATCGCCGGCATTCACAGCTGCACCGCTAAGATCGCCTTTTGCCATGGGGACAAGGCTCCTGTGGAGAAGAAATTGTACTTTTGGGGGGTAGAAGACATCATATGTGAAAATTTCGATCGAGGGAACGCTTCTCACTACGTGGTTCTCCCACATATGTGATTAAATATCGTGCAATCTGCGACAATTTGAAAGGTTGGAAGTGAACTTGGAGCTTTGGAAAGTCGCCAGGCTAACACCAGGCTCACTTAGGAACAATTAGGATGAAGATAGAAGAAATCAGAGAGCAGCTTGAAAAGGGCGAAAGAATTGATAGGCAGCAAGCCGAGTGGCTGTGGAACAATGCTTCGGACCAAGATCTTTCCAGCCTCTCAAAAATAGTGAGAGCACGCTTTCACAAAGCAGATGAAGCAACTTATTTATTGATGCGCATCATCAACTATACCAATGTATGCGTAGCAAAATGTGATTACTGCTCTTTCTATAGACTGCCGGGCGACAAAGACGGTTATGTCAGAGACAAAGAATATGTTTTCAGCAAAATCGATGAGCTAGTCAACGTAGGAGGCAATTTTTTCGGCTTCAACGGCGGCTTCAATCCAAAACTGCGCATCGATTACTATCTCGATTTGTTTTCTTCAATTAGAAAACGCTATGGCGATAAGATTGAATTTTATGCCCTCACCGTAGTGGAATTTCTTTATATAGCTAGACTCTGCAAATTGAGCAATCAAGAAGCTCTAGCCATGTTCAAAGAAGCCGGAGTGAACTGGATAACCGGCGGCGGCGCCGAGATACTGGCAGACAGCTTTAGATTGAGACACAGCCCGCTCAAATATACAGTGAAAGAATACATGGACACGCAAGCCGATATTCTTGACGCCGGGCTAAAGACAACCGGCACAATGGTTATCGGCTTTGACGAAACGCTAGAAGAAAGACTGGATCACCTCGAAACTGTGCGCAACTTTCAAGATGCTAGATTGCAAGCGGGCAAAGAAGGGCTGTTTAGCTTTCTTTGCTGGACTTACAAGCCTTACAACAACGATTTGGGAGGCCAGGAGATAAGCTCACAAGAATATCTCAGACACCTGGCTCTGAGCCGCATTTATCTAGACAACATCAAGTTTTTGCGCACCTCTGTGCTCACCCAAAACCAGGCTGCACTAGAGGGTTTAAATTATGGCGCCAACGACTTCGACATCCCCTGGGAAGACGAAGTGACCCAGCTTGCTGGCGCAGTTATCGAAAAGGACGTAGACCGAATCTTAGGTTATGCCCAAGAAGCAGGCTTCAAGACAAGACTGCGCCCAGTCAATCTTGTTCCACTCAGTCAAACCTAACTAAATCTGATCTGAGCCAATCAAATCTGAGTAAACAACGCCTAAAGTAAACAGTGATGCAAGTCTTCTTCAGTAGCAGATACACTTTCGAGCTACCGGCCGACCATCCCTTTCCAATTTATAAGTATCAACAATGTGCCGACTATTTGGTACAGCAAGGACTAATCGGCAAAGAGCAGCTCTTAGACCCGGGTCTTGCCAGCGTGGAAGACTTACTCTTGGTACACAGTGCAGGCTATGTCGAAAAAATCATGACCGGCAGACTAAGCGCAGATGAAATACGCAAAATTGGTTTTCCTTGGTCTGAGAAGCTAGTGGAAAGAAGTCTGGCTGCCGCCGCCGGCTCGATAGAAGCAGCGAAAGCCGCTCTCAAAACTGGTGGCGCCGCAAATTTAGCCGGCGGCACCCATCACGCTTTTGCCGATCATGGCTCGGGTTATTGCCTCTTCAACGATGTGGCAATAGCCATAAGATGCCTGCATAGAAGTAATCCGCAACAGAAAGTGCAAATAGTCGATCTAGATGCCCATCAGGGAAACGGTACCAGTGCCATTTTTGCAGGTGATGAACGGGTCTACACCCTGTCTATGCATGTGGGCAGTAACTATCCCCGAGACAAGTTTCCTTCCAGTCTTGATATTGCTCTAGAGCGCAATTGTTCGGGACAAGACTATTTAGCCAAACTGAAAGATGGCTTAGAGAAAAGCTTGAGGAGCTTCCAGCCTGACCTGCTTGTTTATCTTGCCGGAGCTGATGTGCACAAAGACGATCGCTTTGGCCAGATGAATTTGAGCACCGAAGAAATGCTGGCAAGAGACAAGCTTGTTCTGGAGACTGCCAAAGGGCGGGCTTTGCCCTTTGCAATAGTGCTAGGCGGCGGCTACAACAAAGACAAAAGTTTGACCGCCAGGCTGCACGCTCAGACAATTGCCACCGCTCTTTCAATCTAGGCTATTTGGCAGTTTCGCCTGCTTTACTATTGCTTTCAGTATTAAAAAAAACAAAAGTAAGTATTCGGCGAGGGCAGGTAGGGAAGGATGAGGCATAATTCACCGGTTTGAGTGTTCTCAAGGATGGCCTTTTGACCTGAAGAGGATCATCATTACCACATGCCTAAATCTTCTCGAAAGACAATTAGCAAGCCGCATTCGACAGCCAGTAAGAGAATTTCTGACCTGGAAGCTCGGCTCGATCGACTCGAAGAAACACTCTCCCAAACTAAGAAGGCCGCTCGAAACGTCGAAACTCGCCTCCAAAACGAGATTCTTGGATTGAAGCTGCAAATAAAGGAGAAAGATGCGCTCATTGACACCTTGAAGAAATCGAATGCGTACCTTCAGACTAAGCTGTTTGGCTCTCAATCTGAGAAGAAAGCAGTTAAGGCTCTTTCAACTAAAGAAGAAGTATCAGACAATCCAAAGTCGCAAAGGAAAAGAGGACAGCAACCAGGGTCTAAAGGACACGGTCGCTCGGTAAAGTTGATTGCTAGAAAGGTAGAAGTTGATTTGCCGGTTGCGCAAACCTGCTGCTCAATTTGCTCCACTGACTTTCTGCTGCTCGAAGCTACAAAAGATTCGAAGTTGATCGAATATCATCAGTTTCTTGAAGAAACGACGTACAAGAGACAGGTAGCTGTTTCTCAGTGCAAATGCTTTGGCAAAATAATCAAAGTCGCTGATATGCCTCGCAAGCTCTTTCCTCGCACAGAGATTGGAAACTCCCTCTGGACACACTTCTTGCTTGGTAAATATCTGTTCGGTACGCCCACTAATCGCATCCAGAAAGCTCTGAGCCTGAGGGAAATCAATATACCCTTGGGCACCTTGAATTACGGATTTAAGCGGATTAACGAACTTTTGACGAGCTTGTATGAGCAAATGCAGGACCATGCAAAAGCTGCCGACCTCTGGAATGCAGACGAAACATCCTGGCGAATAATGGACGCCGATAACCGCAAGTTCTGGCTCTGGGTCATCGCCAGCAGCGACGCAGCAGTCTACATCATGGACCAGAGTCGCTCCTCCAACGTACCCAATCACTTTTTCAAAGACTCCTCCGGCATACTTGTCTCCGACCGCTTCTCAGCATACAAATCCCTAAAGGCTCTGATAAAGACAGCATGGTGTTGGGTGCATGTTAGACGAGATTTTTTAGCTATCTACAAAGGTGTCAAAAAACACAAAACCTGGTCTGCTAAATGGTTGCAGCGAATTGGAAAGCTATTCTCAATAAACCACAAAAGGTTCAAACTCTTCGAGGAAGGAAAATGCAACGACAGTGAATGGCATGACATAAACGAAGAATTAGTGAGCCTTCTGAAGAAATTCCAAAATGAGTTCAAGAGAGAAATTAGTCAAAACAAACTAGATAATATCCAGCTAAAAGTACTGCGGAGCCTAAACAAGCACTGGACTGGACTCACTCTCTTTGCGTCGGATTGTCGTATCCCGATGGACAACAATAGAGCAGAAAGACTGCTGCGCGGAGCCGTAAACCTTCGCAAAAACAGCAACGGGAGCGGCACTGCCTGGTCCGGGCAACTGGCAGCAAAGGTATTGACTCTCTTTCATACATGGTTGATCAATGGCTTGAATCCCGAGGCCATGATGGAAGCCTTTCTAGACGATAACTCCATGAATTGCGCCGCTCCAGACCTGAAGCAATACTTGCCCTGGAGCATGTCTGAGGCTCGAAAAAGAGAATTCGCGCTACCAGAGAGTTACAAACGCCCCGCTTGACGTCGCTTAAAGCTGAAAAAGCGCCAAAAAGCTGAAAAATCGGCTGGATTTGGGCTGTTCCTTAATCAATGACTCCCCTGGCCGAATACTTACAAACAAAAAAAGAAAATGCCGGGGTCAACCGCCGAAAGCTTTCGCCTTCGAACAGTCAACCCCGGCACTATTCAGAGCGGTGCGCTTACTTGTCGTCGCTGACGCGCTTGATCACCAGCTTGGGGAAGCGCAGCTTGGCGAGAGCCATGCTGTCTTCGAGAGCCTTGACCCGGACGGTGAACTTGAACGGCGCCGTGTGGGTCATGTGGCTTTCGACCACTTCCACCCCCATGAACCGCACCAGCTCTTCCACCAGCTTGTTGACCTGGTCGTTGAGACCCAGGTACGACTTCTCGTCCGACAGCTCCAGCACGAAGCCCGCCCGCAGTTCGGGGAAGCGCTCGGCCTGGAACTTGGCTTCCATCATCCGCTCCACCATGGTCATGGTGTGCAGACCGGTGAAGAGGCGCGAGACGTCCGGCAGCATGCCCAGCGAGGCCAGCTGGTCGACGACCAACTCACCCGTGCGGGCTTCGTAGGGACGACGCACCAAGAGCACGACGTTGGGAGCGACGCCGAGCAGGTTGCCCACGCGATGGAGGGAGGCCTGCAGGGCATCTTCGTCGCCGGCGCTCAGCCCCGTTTCGGGAGCCGCTTCCGCACCGGATTCCCCACCGTCAGCAGCGGTCGACAGGGTCGGCGCACCGATCAGGCGAGCCGACATGTCTTCCGCCTCGAAGGTGAAGTTGGTGACGCCGTTGTCGGTGGCAACGCCGATCTCGACATAGTCGCCCATGCGGATCGTCTTCTTCATGGCTTCCACGCCGAGAGCGGTCTCGATCTCCTTGGAGATGATGCTCTTGACGTTGGCCAGGTTGCCGTTGTTGGCCAGAGCCCGGTCGAGGATGTGCTTGCGGCACGCCTCGTTGGCGGAGACCGAGAAGTGGAAGCCGGTGGAGAGGATGCGCTTCTGCAGTTCGGCGATCTCACGCACCACCACCTGTTCCATCTGCTCGCGGCTGAGCTCTTCGTAGATGGCGATGCCACCCAGCTCGTTCACCCGGTTGCGGAACTCCGGCGGCGCCTTGTGCTTGAGGGCACCGAGCACCACATTGCGCACTTCCTCCTTGCTCAGCTTCTTCTTGCTGGCGTTGAAGCCGATGCCACCGGTCTCTTCCTGCTCGACCTCGGCCATGCCCATGTTGCAGGCGCAGACGAAGATGGTGTTGGTGAAGTCCACCACCTCGCCGTTGCCCAGGGTGAGCTTGCCGTGGTCCATGATGCCCAGGAGCATCAGGAAGACGTCGGCGTGGGCCTTGTCGAGCTCGTCGAGCAGGACGATGGACACCGGCGCCGTGGAGCCCTTCTTGCTCCATTCCAGGTTGTGGTTGGTGAACTCGGCGTAGTCGTGCTTCTGGTCCTTGGGGACGTTGTTGTAGCCTTCGTCCCGGGCGCTCTGGTTGTTGATGTAGCCGCGACCCGACCCCTTGAGGTTGGAGAGCGAGTAGCGGTCCATGTACTCGGCCATGTCGATGCGCAGGTAGGCCTTGGGGTTGCCATGGATGACCTGGGCGAGCATCTCGACCGAGTGGGTCTTGCCGGTGCGCGACTTGCCGGCGTTGATGATGAAGGCGATCGGCTTGTTGCGGTTACGCAGCGGGTTGAAGGCCGCCGTGTAGCAGTAAGCGAGAAGCTCCTTACCTTCCTGCTGGCCGAAGAGGTTGGCGTTCATGAACTCCTTGAATTCAAGAACGTTGTCCGGCAGAACGGCAGGGTTGAGCCGACGCCGAGAAGAAACACGTGCTGCAGCTTGAGCGCTCATGGCAAACTCCTTAGATACGGTTGAGATAAAGATTCGAATGAGCGACTTTGCAAACGTCACTCACTCACGATGCTCTCGTCATCACTAGCCCGGCTCGCCAACTACATGGAGGGTCGAGAGTGCCACTTGCCAGTGCCTGAAGAAGCTTTGTCCTGCAGTCCATCAGCTCCAACATCACCGAAGTGACGAGGGAAAAACTGTACTGACTGATGACTAGGATTGCTTGGCTTCTTTTTGGCTCTGAAAAGATGAAACGGGAGATAAATAACTACTACAGGTTTCAAAGACCAAAAATAAAGGAAATATTTAGCGCTAGTTCTGAGAAGCATCGGGGAAACCCCCATTAAGCCGACGTAAGAATTCGCGCAGCTAGGAAAAGAACCTAGAACCTAGACGCAAAGAAGACAAACAGCTGCTTGCCCACTTTCACTAGACCGGTCTATTACCATCACTCAAAAAGAAGAAAAGGCAGGGAATCTCTGGTTTGAGATTCCCCGCCTCCCCTCAGTGCAAACCTAGGCTAGCTAGGCGAGCACGTCACATTCAACGGCGCGAACGGATCAGGTTGAAGACGAAGTCGATGCCGGTGAAGAGCACCAGCCAGTTCAGGAAGGGCACCGGCATGCCGATGAGCAGGCCGAGCACCAGACCGGTGAGCGAGGCCGAGAGACCCCAGACGAGGGCTTCGACGAAAGCGCGCAGGACGGTGGACTGGATGGTGGCGGTGTGAGCGGCAGTCTTGCTGCGGGCAAATTCGGCGGCGAAATACATGCCGACGAAGATGACGATGAGGAAGAGCATTCCCATATTGATTCTCCACTTGGGTTAGAGAGACGAGGAAGAGCGCGACGCTCTTCCCCGCCCAGTTGGTTCGCAGAAAGCGACCCTCTTACAGTTCGAAAACCTCACGAGGGCCGGGGATGACCACACCCTTCCAGTTCAGCGAACGTTCGATGTGGTCCTTCAGCCCGTCAAGCGCGCCGTCATCGCCGTGAACGATGAAGGTCTGCTTGGGGCGGCGCTTGAACTTACGCAGCCAGGCAAGCTGGTCTTCGTAGTCGGCATGGGCCGAATAGTCGGGCAGGAACTCGACGGCAGCCTGCACACGCACGTCCTTGCCCTTGATGCGCACGCTCTTGGCGCAGTCAGGGCAAGCCGTGACGCTGTCCGGACGGTCACCGCGGGTGCGCACGATCGTCTGACCGAGCGTGCCGGTGCCCTGGAAGCCGACGAACATGACGGTGTTCTGCTTGTGGGGCAGCCAGTGCGCCAGGTGGTCGACGATGCGACCGCCGGCAGCCATGCCGCTCGAACCGACGATGATGCACGGCTCTTCATGGATACGCCGCAGAGCAGCCGACTGCGGATACTCGGTGACGGTGAAGTGCTTGGGCGTGGTGTACGGGTCGCGGCCCTCGGCGAACACGCTCTGCGTCTCGGCATTGAGAATGCCGACATGCTTGCGATAGACGTCGGTAGCCTTGTTGGTCATGCGACCATCGACATAGACCGGCATGACCGGAACCTTGCCACTCTCCATGAGGGCGCGGATGTCGCTGAGTACGGTCTGAGCACGCCCCACCGCGAAGGCAGGGATGACGATGACGCCACAGCCGAAACGCGGATGGCGCGGCTTGGCACGGGTATGCGCCTGATTGAGCATCACCGAGAGCGCCTCGAGGCGGTCGCGCTTCTGGTGCAGGCGGTCACCATAGGTGGCTTCCAGCATCAGATAGTCGGCCTGCTCGACCGGTTCGAGGTCGCGCAGAAGCGGCATGTTGCGACGACCGACGTTGCCGGTGAAGCAGAAGGTGCGCTTCTGGCTGCCCTTGCCGACTTCGAGATTGACCACGGCGGCGCCCAGGATGTGCCCAGCATCGGTGAAAGTGAAAGCCACCGAGTCGGTCACCTGGAAGCGCTCGTGATAGTCCACCGACTGGCAGTACTTGAGGCTCTCCACCGCATCTTCCTGCGTATAGAGAGGCTTGAACTTCCAGGAGTCTTCCACCTTGACCGGAGCGGGAGCAGCATTGCGACCAGCCGCCTTGCCGCGCGCCTGGTTCTTGGCGAGGCTCTTGTCCTTGCCGGCGTTCTTGTCCTTGGCACCAGCGCCGCGACCACCTTCCTGAACAGCCTGCTTTTCAGCCAGCTGCTGGCGGTTATGCCGGTTCAGCCGGGCCTTCGCCTGCTCTTCCTGCAGATAGCCGGAATCGGGCAGGATGACGGTCATCAGGTCGTAAGTGGCCGGCGTGACATACACCTTGCCGCGGAAGCCGTCCTTGACCAGCTTGGGCAGATAGCCGCAGTGGTCAACGTGGGCGTGGCTGAGGATGATGAAGTCGATGTTGCTGGGCGATACTTCAGCCGGCAGGCGCTTCTTGTAGTCTGCCTGCGGGCTCTCGACCGTCAGACCGGCATCGACCAGAAAGCGGGTCGTGCGGTCCTTCTCGAACAGTTCATAGAGGAAAAGAGAGCCGGTAACCGACTTGGCGGCGCCAAGAATGTGCATCTTGAACACCGACTTGCCGGTCCGGGCCACTTCTTTGAGCTGACGTTTATTCATGTTTTTCTCCATGTGAACTGGCGCCCTTCTAGACTGAAAGGCGCGCATCCCGCGAATACTATTGACTGAGGACGGACTTCGAACTGAAGACCAATCCCTGAAGGCACGGGCGCCTCCAAATCGGACTGAGAAGGTAAAGACTGGTTGGTTAGAAGGTTTTGGTTCTGAGAAAAGGGAAGAAAATACGACCAGAGACTAACAATCAAAGTTCTCTATCTGCAACTGAAACCCCGGCTATTTCACTAATTCTAGGTTTTATCTTATGGTTCGCCCGACTGACAAATAGCGAGTATCGCGCCACCGCCTGACATCCGCCTTGTCAACATGTACCACCTGCGCCATCGGTCATGCTCTGAGAAGACCGCAAAATATATATCTCCTCTTGTCTTGAGGGACCGGTAAAAGCTAATTCTAGATTGTCTATTTTCTTTCATTTTCTTAGAGCCTAACTAAAAGCAAGAACCATCCGTGCATCTTTTGCGAGCTAAACCCGAGCGCCCATCGCGCTGCTGGTACTGTCCGTCTCGCAATCAGACACTTTGGCCTTTTGCTTGCAGCGGCTCTTTTACCAACTCCAGCCTGTTTGAAACGACTGGACAAAGGAGCAAACTATGTTTCCTCTCAAGGACAATCTGCGTTGCTCGAGCCCCGCAACGATCACAAAGTGGCTCATCCTGGCTAACGTCGTCGCTTTCATCTGGGAAGTCACCATGCTTCTCTCTGGGCGCGCCGAGCAGCTCTTTGGCACCTACCTCATGGTCCCCGCCAAGCTCACCGAGGCTTTCGCGGCCGGCGACCCGACCCTGATGTTCTGGGCCACCGCTTCCATCTTCTCGTCCATGTTCCTGCATGGCAGTTTCGGTCACATCTTCGGCAATATGGTCTTCCTCTTTGTCTTCGGCAAGGGCATGGAAAACCGTATCGGCAAGTGGAACTATCTGGCGTTCTACCTCCTGAGCGGCATCTTCGCCTCGCTCGCCCACTGGGGTAGCGATCCGATGAGCACGGTTCCGACCCTCGGCGCCTCTGGTGCCATCGCTGGCGTTCTGGGCGGCTACCTGCTGTTCTGGTACAACGCCACCATCTCGGGCTTCTATGTCCTCCCCGCTCCCGCCTACGTGCATACCAAAGCCTACTGGTTCCTGATCGGTTGGTTCGTGATGCAGTTCTCGGGCGTGCTCAGCTCTGTCGGTCCCATCGACGGTGCGGGCCTGGGCGAGTTCATCGACTTCGACAAGATGGTGCGCTTCGGTGACGGTATCGCCTACTGGGCGCATATCGGCGGCTTCATCGCCGGTTTCATCATGGCCGGTTTGGCCAAGATTCTCATCCCGAAGACCGACGTGTGCATGATTCCCAAGCCGGAATGCGACACACCCACGGATACGAAGTAAACCACTGTTCTGGTGAGAACCGGGCGAATTCACAAGAATTCGTCCGGTTCCTCACTCACCTATCTTCATGCGCTTTTTGACCTTTAAGGCAAGATATGAAGACCAACTACTGCGCTTTCACCAAACGCAAGCGTGCCTCTCTAGCAACTATAATCGGGCACCGCGGCATCCCAACCCTGGCTCCCGAAAACACCCTTGAGTCATTCAAGCTGGCTTTCGACCAGGGTGCCGATATCGTCGAAATGGATGTCAGACTGAGCCGCGACAACCAAGTTGTGGTCATTCACGACCGCGACTTGAAACGCACAACTGGCGTCGAAAAACGGGTAAGCGAGCTGACCCTCAAGCAATTGCAAGAGCTGAACGCTGCGCACAACCATCCAAAATGGCATCAGGGCAATTGCAAAATTCCTTCTCTGCGGGAGGTTTTTGAGCTTTTCCCAGACAAACTGCTGGCAATTGAAATCAAAGAAAACAGCAGCCTGCTGGTGAAAAAGGTGATGAGCCTAATCGCCGAATTTGGACGCAATCAGCTGACCCTGGTACAGATCTTTCGACTGGGCAAGAAAGAAGCCAGGCTTGCTCGACAACTAGCCCATAGCTGCTCCCCGCCGATACATACCGGACATTCGAAACAAGAGCAGTGGCAATGGGGAATTCTCGCCAACCTGCCGCGCCCAAGCTGGAAATTCGCTTGCGAAAGCAAGGTCCTCGATTTTCCACAGAAGCGCCTGGGGTTGCCGGTGATTACCCGCGCTCTCGTCGAAAACGCTCACGCAAACGGCGTTTCAGTCTTCGCCTGGACGGTGAACAAACCAAAAGACATCGCCAGACTCTACAAACTAGGCGTAGACGCCATCTACACCGACGACGTCGGCCAAACTCTTTCTGTCTTGAGAGCCCTGAGAGACAAAAGAGTTTGACAGAATGACCTTGACGAGACAGCCAACACTGCCCCGCCATGGTTCATTCTGTTTTCTCCTGTTCTACTCTATTTTATAGTTTCAAACACAAACGACAGTGCGCGAACCGCGTCAGGCAATCTTTATTGGCAGACCAATAGCCAAATGGCGAGCTTTGACAAAATCGCCTATTTGGACGGTTTCAGAGCCAAATAAATAAACTCCGGCACATATAAGCACTTTGAGCTTTTTCAATATCCAGCTTGTTCTTACTAGTCTTGAGAATATTACTTTCGATTTTTCACTAGGAGAAACAGCCAACAGAGATCAAACAAGCATCGCGAAAACCGACCAAGGACAAAGATGCACCGAACAAGCCCTGAAACATGAGGCTGTTCAGGCATCAACCTTGCAGACAAACCGCAACCAAACCGCCCATGCAGAACATGAACATCATCGAGAGCGCCCACTTTTCTGCAGCCATCGCCAGCGCCATGACCGGACTGGTGGAATCCCACGCTGTGCTATTGCGGCAACTGCTCAAGACCGCCCTCACCCTCCCCCGCCCCGTGCGCTATGTCCTCTCGGACGACCACCGCATGGAACCGGTCGCCCGTGACCTGGCGGCTCGCCTGCGCGCCGACGGCTTCAACGCCCGCGGCTTTTACAGCGCGCTGCCCGACCAGACCTACTACGCGGTCGACATCCACCCCTGAACAACCAAACCAAGACCAAACACTATGTGCGACATCTTCTGGCCCCCTCCCGAAACCTTCCATGTTCGCTGGGTTGCCTTTGACAATCAGGTCTTCCAAGACAAGCTCGCCACCCGCTCCCACGGCATGTGGTGGAGCCACAGCCTGGGCAGAATGCTCGGCGAAGGCGTGGAAGTCTTCGAAAATCGCGAAGACGCCGTCAAGGCCGCTCGCGCCCAGACCGAGAAGCAGATCAGGCAACTGATGGAGAAGCTCGAACGCCTGGTCTGAGGACCCTGCGATTGCTGCGCCGGTGACTGCGCAAAGAACAACTAAAGTTAGCGCTAGCGTTAACATCTGTTAGCAGACAACCGGCGCCAGTTGGTAAATGGCTCTAATGTTTCGGCTACGCGGTTGAATTAACTTTCCGCTCCATGAAAGGCTAAAGTTGCCCTTTTCCTTTCTTCTTCGACCAGAAAAACCCTCAACAAAAACACTAACCGCCCTCAACCGCCCAGTCTTGCAGAGAAACTCACTTGAGCTCTTCTCTGTGGTTGCGACTGTTGGCTGGTTGGCAGCAAAGTTCATTCGGTTTGGAAGAAAGACAGGCAATTTTGATTTTCGAATTCAAAGACCGGTTTCAGAAACCGGCTGGAAAAGAGAACTGTCATGGAGAACAAGAAGAAGTTTGCCGTCGTTCTGGGGAGCGGACTGAACCCTGACGGCACCGCAACACCGGTCACCGAGATTCGAGCCCGAGCTGCCGCCGAGCTGGCTCGCCGCGTCAAGCTCGACGAGCTTATCTGTTCGGGATTCCGCGCTCCGCAGGACAACGAAACCGAGCACACCGAAGCGTCTAGGATGGCTGAAATCATCAAGGCCGAATTCACCAAGAGTGCCCCCAAGGACACCGGCACCCCTGTACTTCGCATCGAAGACAAGTCGATGGATACGATCGGCAACGCCGTTTTCACCATCGAACTCTTTCTCGAGAAGGAGCAGCCCGGTCATCTGATCGTGGTCACTTCGCCCTTCCACATGGAACGCTCGATCTTTCTGTTTAGCCGACTGCTCAAAGCCGGCTGGACGATCGAAGGCTCACCGTGCCAGGAATGGAGCGGCGAGACTCGTCAGAGCGGCGCACAGGCAGCGATGGAACGAGCCAAAGACTTCTTTAGCGACATCGAACAGGGCGACCTGAAGACAGCGCGAAAGAAGCTCATGCAGCGCAAGCCCTACAGCAACCAAAAGGCTGCCTAAAGCAAGCCCGACTGAAGCCTAGAGCATGCCTGAAAGAACCGGGTCGATCTCTTTATCGAGATTCTTCCCGGTTCTCTTTTTGCCCTTTGCCACTATATCTTTTAGTATTCAAGTTTTCAAAAAAAAATACTATCTAGTAAACGATCCGAGCGAGCAACTCTATTTCAGTAGTTGCTCGCCCGGTAATCGCAAAAGATTAACCGCCGACGAAAGGCTGCGGCGAAAAGCTCTCTTTCACCGCAGCTTTGGTGACACAAAGCAAAGCACGACGCAGATAGTCGCGAGAACGCGACGGACTGGCAGCCACTTTACCAAGCCCAGCGGCTTTAGCCAGAGTTTCCGGGTGCGGCACATGCACAAAGAGCACAGACTGTACCTTACCAAGCCGGCTGCAATAGTCGAGAGCCTTGAAATAAAGCTCGTTGCAGAGAAAAGTACCGGCGTGATTGGAAATCTGACAAGGGAAGCCAGCCTCGTTAACAGCCCTCTCGACCGCATCGAGAGGCACTCGGGTGCGCCGAATCATGGTATCTGGCTGCAACTCATCGACAAAAGCGTCCCGGAACTGGTTGCCTTCGTTGTCTTTGATTGGATAGTCGCGCATGTTCATGGCGAAACGTTCGAGACTGATATGACTGCGACCGGCAGAAAGACCAGTCATGACCAAAACCAGCGAGCCATCGCTGGCGGCAACAGCTTCATCGATACTGCGCTTCAGCGCCTGCCAGCCACCACGAGAGGCAGTGGGCAATACTCGCCCTGAAAGAGGAACTCTTCCGACGGCAGGCAAGACCAGACTGCGCGGCAGCGACTCAACAAAAGACTGGGTAGGATTTGCTTCGACTGCCCCGGCTGGACCGAAGGCGTCGAAGCCGGTAATCAGGCATTTCACTTGCTTTCTCATCTCTTGCCTTTCTAAGCCAGCGGATTCAGAACCAGTACTGCCCAATCTCATGACCGATCAAGGATGGTGAGTGGGAGACAAAGAAGTGGTCTGAAAATTTGGCTTTTGGTGATTGGGGTGGCTTTAAGAGAAAAATTGAAGAATTTCTCTATTCCTAACAGGGCAAAATCTGCCGATTCAACAAATGACAACTGCAAAGCTTTCAATAAGCCAACTATGAGCCACTCATAACAATTAAGAATGCTAGACTTTTGTGCATGTTGCCAATCGAAAAGTCGTGCTACTGGCTAGCAAACAGGCAAGGGCACTTGCCAACCCCAAAGCTGAGCGGACCTACGCAAGCTGAGATAGCTATCGTCGGTGCAGGCTTTACAGGGCTCTGGGCAGCCCATTTTCTGAAAGAGCTCGATCCTGCAGTTGATATTGCCATATTAGAACAGGGCGTCACCGGCTATGGAGCCAGTGGCCGCAATGCCGGCATGATTAGCAACTGCATAGACCACACCCACAGCCTGGCCATCAGTCACTTTGGTCAAGAAGAGGCAGCAAAACTAGCGAAACTCGGCCTTAAGAATATCGATGAATTGGAGGCTTTCGCCACCGATTGCGACCTAGAGCGCACCGGACAGCTCTTTGTGGCGCTGACCGAAAAACATTTGGAAGACCTGAAAAGTCTAATAGCGGCAGCAGAGAGCCTGGGTATCAAGGGCTATGAACTCTTCAACCGGCAAGAAATCAGGCAAAAGCTCAACTCAGAACTCTATGCAGGCGGTGCTTTCGTACCAGGCGGCGGCATCTTAGACCCAATCAAACTTGTGGACCGGCTTGCCGAACAACTGAAAGCCAAGGGTGTAAGGATTTTTGAGAATACCAAGGTAACACACCTAGCCACCGGAGAAGCCACTACCAATAGTGGCAGCATTAAAGCAAAGAAGATCATCCTTGCCACTGATGCTTACACACACCATTTGCTGCCCGGCTTGCTCTGGCGCTTTATTCCGCTCTACGACTATATATTAGTGTCTGAGCCTCTTAGCGCTGAAGACCTAGAAAAAATCGGCTGGCGCGGCAGAGAAGGGATTGTAGATGGACGCACCTTTTTCAACTATTACAGACTGACTAAAGACAACAGAGTTTTGTGGGGTACAAGCGAGGCGGTCTATTACCCACCGAACCAAGTTGGACCTCAATATGACCATTCAGATCACCACTATCACAGCCTCAAGGTTAGCTTTGAGCGCCACTTTCCCCAGCTTCGCAAGTTAGAGTGGCCCTTCGCTTGGGGCGGACCAATCGCCTCAACCACAAGACTGACACCATTTTTCGGCTCTGCATTTGATGACTCGGTGCTCTATGCACTCGGATACACCGGACATGGCATTGGTTCAACCAGGGTCGCCGGCAAGGTTTTGGCACATATGGCACTTGCCAAACAGAGTGAGCTGCTTCAGCTCAAAATGGTGAAAGAAAAGCCAATGCCCTATCCTCCTGAGCCATTCAGATCTATTTCAGTAAATATGGTCACAGATTCCTTAAGAGCAGTTGATAGAGGTGAAAAACCAAACCAACTGTTGCGGCTTTTAGACTTAATGGGTATCGGATTCTCGAGCTAAAAGTCCTGCTTTTTTAGGCCGCGGCAAAACCCAGGACTGGCTGAAGTTTTTACTAAATGACTCCATCTAGAGAATTACTGATGTTTTTCTCTTTCAGCCCCATGGACGATGCCGACTCCTATTCATACGGCGGATACGCAAAACTAGCATACCTGCCACCATTTCAAGATAGTTAGCAATAGTCGTCTATAACCTTTTAAATATTGAGGCAGATTCAGTCATGAAAAAATACGACCAAAACGACACGCTCCCCGAAGACTACAAAGCAGCACTAATAGACCTTTTGGCCTTTCAAGCCGACTCTGAGTTTGCCGGCGGTCAACGCGTCGAAGAGAACATGAAATTTGCCACTCGCCCGGAAGAAGCTTATCGCCTGGCAAAGAAGGTTATGGAAGAAATGGGGCATGGCTGGTATTGCTGGGAAATACTGGCTCCCCTGGGTGTGGATGTGAACGCAAGAGTGCAACACCTAGTGCAGAACAGAGACAATCCAGACCCTAAAAAAGTAAGGGTAATCAACGGCTTCCGCAAAGAAAACTGGTCCACACTTTTTGAATGCTGGGCTGACGTTGCTATGTTCTCAACTGCCGTCACTCCCGCTGCCGTAGCCTTTCTAGGACAGTATCGTGAATCGAGCTATCTGCCCTGGGCAAAAGTATCAGAGCGCATCTGGGCTGAAGAGAAAGGTCATTTGGCTTTTGGAGTGTGGGCTGCTAAGCGAGTGATGGAACTGGATGGCGAAAAGGGCAGAGAGCAATTGCAAGCGGCAGTGCCAAAGTTTATGCAAATAGGTCTTGGTTTTGCAGGACGCCCAGCCGATGATAGCGAGCATTTCGCCAAGTACTTCGAATATGGTCTAAAGGTGAGAACAGCTCAGCAAATTCAAGATGAGTATATGGAGATCGTCGCCAAAAGACTAAAAGAAATCGGTCTGGAAATGCCCGCAAAAATCGAAGCAAACTATGACATGAGAGTAGGTTACGCTGCTTCCCAACCCCTGACCATGGCAGGAAAGTAAGATGACACCGTCTCATTTGGACACACAGATAAGCGATGAAGACGCTCGCCTGCTCAGCAAAATTGCAGCAGGCGGCGTCATAGCCGACTGGCAAGAAACAGGCGGGCGCTTCAAAGAACTTGCCACCAGCATAATCTTGCAGTTTGCAGACTCTCAAATGGCTGGCGCTGCAGGTTTCGCAGACTTCATCAACCAAGGCACTTCGATAAACGACCGCTTACAGATAAGCAAGATGGTTGCAGAAAAGATGAGCATGGCTAAGCTCGCTTACGATCTTTTAGCCGGACTCAACTTTAATAGCGATAGATATATCGCCAATCATTCCTTTCAAGCCAGGGTGCTGCGAGATACTTTCTTTGGCTTCAGCCGGTCATCGGCTGACAAAAGGCTGAATGCATTGCTTTATCCACTGGAAAGCTTCGATGATATGTTGATTTTCACCTATCTATTGGCTGTTATGGCTAAGTTGCTTGTCGGTGAGTTTGCCGACAGCAGATTTGCCCCTCTAAAGAACCTAGCCGAACACTGCCTACCAATTGAAAGCAGCCATGCCGATTTAGCTCTAGAAATGCTAAAGAAGAGAATTCCACAGCAAAGAGAAAAACTACAAGTTTCTCTCACTTATTGGTACCCTCGCGTCGAAACCTCGGCAGGGCCGCCCGATTCATTGCGCAATCAATGGCACCGAAAGTTTGGTCTCAAGCAATCTCAAAACGTTGAAATCAAAGAAACCTGGAGAAAAGAAGTGACTACTCAACTCAGCGCCCTTGAAATTCTTGCATGAAACAGCACGTTACCGACCCGGAAATTTGCATAGGCTGTTCAGCCTGTGAGCTTGCCTGCCCGCAAAAGGCAATTAAGTCGCTATTAGGTCGGTATTGCGTAGATGCAGAAATATGCCAAAACTGCGGCAATTGTATCGAAGAATGCCCAACCGGAGCCGCGGACTGCTTTATTGAAGTAAGCACCTACTACAGCCAGGAAAGTCAGTCTGAGTGGACCAGCTTGCCCACTTGAGCAGCTTAGTCAATTTGAATGTTATCATAGCCCACTAAGACTATTGAGATTTAGTAGGTCGAGGCGACTGCCATGGTAATGAAGCGCATACTGCAACAGCTCAAAGCAGGAATGGTGGGCGAAGTAATTCGAGATTACTCAGACCTGACAGCAGAGCAAGACGGCATCGCAGTCAAACTCAAAAGGCAAGGCAAAGCCGTAATCTATATTTTGACTTTCTCAAACAAAGAAAATGGCAAGTCTAGCTTTGAAGCTCCAGCCTCAGTCGAATTCCTACAGGCTCTCAAAGGCATCACCAACGATATCAAGAGCATCAGAGAAAACGGCGGCAACAAAGAACTGCGCCTAAGATTTAGAAGCGGACAGATAGACCTGGTAACCACCTATACATTTCAAAAAGCGGGAACTGAACCCGGTCAAAGAACAGCCCCATTGAATGCCAGAACTTTTCGCTTACTGGAAGAAATGTGCGGAGACTGCGAGGTGTTTGCCAGTTCTAGCTTTGCTGAAGATGAGAATTGGAGCTAAGACAGAGAAAAAATGCTGAATTTCAAAGAAAGAGCTGAAAAGAAGAAGATCCTGTCAAAGCGGTTTCTAGGCGGCTTTCTTATCATTCTTTCCCTCGGTATAGTCTTCGTAGCCATTCAAATGTTTAGAGAAACCGCCTGGCAGCAAACCGCAGCCACACTCAGTAAGGCGACTATTGAAGAACCAAATAATAGTGAGAAAAACTATCGCTTATTTCTCACATATTCATATCAGATTGCTGGCAAGCGCTACACAGCTCGCTCTTGCAAAAGCCAAAGCGCAGATAAAGCGCATCTAGAAGCAGAGATCAAAGATCTCTATCAACCGGGTGCCCAGCTCAATGTATATTTCGACCCGTCAGAGCCGGAAAACTCAAGCGTCAATAAGTCCAGTTCGCCACTTGCCCTGGCCTATCTTGTACTCGCCGGATTAGCCGGCTCAAGAGGCATTAGATTGATTAAGTTGAAGTACAAGCCGAAAGACGAAATACCGCCAGAAGACTATTAAGTTATTGAATTTGATGCTGGACTCGATTGAGCCGCCAACAGAGAACGGCTAGCACAGAGATGACAATCGGCAGCAAAGTCAGTAAGCCACTGAGGAAGAAGCCCGACATATTTTGCAAAAGGTAGATTTCTGCAAGCCTTGAGCAGCTTTTCATCATTGTTGACCGCTTTCTTGCCCAAAATCCAAATGTCGAGCATCGCTCTTCCTTCACTCGAGCTAGCCAATTTGAGCTTTCTAGCCGAAACTCGCTTCATCACCAGTCTTCCATGTATAGAGTCAAAAGAGGTACTGCAAGAATTAGTTATGTAGTCGCTCTCACTCTCGTTATGCTGCTTCAAGACTTTGCGACAAAAGCCTTTCGCTTTAGCCTCAGCTATCTTTTCAGCCGTAAAGGCTTGGGGCGGAGCGTCAGACCGCACAAAAACGCCTCTTGCCACCCGCAAAATAATGCCGAGTTTGACAAGACGATAGAGAGCGTTATCGACAGCTGCTCTGCTGCCACAGTCTAGAAGCTCGCGAGTAACGAGCAATCCTAATAAGGGCAGCTCGACAAATCTAGCTGCCACAAGCGCTACGGTGCTAGGCATAAGCACTTCCTCCGCCTCGAATTATGCAGTACAAGAACAAGCCCAAAGAACTCTGGACCTGTCTGAGCTACCTTCAGAATTCTTCTTGTTGAAAGTGAAATTTATACTGCGGCAAACCTCGCATCTAGCTTGACCATGCGAGTCGAGACGTCGGAAAAATTCTGATTCTAGTATAGGCTAAATTTTGATTTTGGCACTAGCAAAGAAAAACTTTTCTTTTTCTCTGCCCAAAGTCCAAAGAAGTATCATGAGAGAAAAACTTCAGTTTTTCTCTCCCTCACTCAATCAATCGTTAACCGACAAGACAAGCTGCGGGGCTGGAATATGATGATCCGCCCGCATTGCTACTATGGCAGTACCGACTGAGAAAAACTCGATAATGTGATCCGACCAGGCATAACTGCCTTCGTGTATGTCAACACCAACTATGCCCTCGGCGTGAAGATTTACCGCTTCAGTCTGCATTCGTTCCATAGCTAGTTCTCTGGCGTCATACAACGCCTGAGTGAAGTTGGTCATCTCAACGTTCTGACCAATATTTTTAAACCATTGCCCAAAAGTTTGGTGCGCAACGTGATAAACACAGTTGCCCATAACCATGCCCACTGGGCGATAACCTGCCTTGAGCAGAGTCCAAAAGTCTTGCCCAGACAGATCAGAAGTAAATGGTTTATTTGTATTGGTGCGCCAATTTGTACTGCGATCGTTGGCCACAACAGCGGTTCCTATGGCGACAAATTCAGCCAAACTCTCGCCCCAGCCCAAGTGCTTCACCCGCAAGCGCACAGCAACCACACCATCGGCGCCTAATTCATCAGCCTCTTCTTCCATACGGCTCATCGCCAACTCTCTAGCATGGTACATAGCCTGAGTCAGCACCTGCATTTCTTCATTCTTGGTCCAACGAGATTGCTGAAAACCAATATGGTAAATGGAAGAGCCAACCACCATGCCAACCGGCTCAAAGCCTGCTTCTTTAACTAGCAAAAATTCATTCACCGAAAGATCTGAGGTAAAGAGAGTGCGCTTGCCGCCTTCGCCTCGCATCTGCGATAACCGCTCGTGGGCATGAGATGGTAGGTCATCGTGGTTCGAATCAGGCATTTTCTACTCCTCTAATTCCGTTACATCATAAGGTGACAAGTCTTCTAAAGGGTCTTCGAAATCGACGGCTTTCTCTGCGCGCTTAGAAAGATCAATAAACATCAAAGGTGAATGTGATATTCGCTTTTGCCCATCAGGTCTTGTAATTACAGCGGTGCCCATGGCAGAGAAATTGACCAACATATCTATGTATCTTATGTTATTGATTTCGTACTCTATGCGCTCCAGCTTATACTCGACATCCATGTCCACCGCACCGTCTCCACCGTGCAAGCCGATATCGATCCAAAGCCTCTGATTAGCTTCACGCCTGGCAAAGGCAAAGCCGTCATTGAATACCGTTAACTCTTGATTGTTGCGACTGGCGAACCATCCCAGTTGGGCTTGGGTAGTGCTTCTATCACCCTTAATATAGTAAGAGCAATTACCCATGACCAAGGCAGTCGGCCAATAGCCGGCTTCAAATAATTGCCAAAACTCTTGCCCGCTCAATGTAGATGTAAACGGCTTGGTTCCAGGCTTTATCCAACTAGCCGCCCCAGGAATACGCACCGCCGTGCCGATGGCAGTAAACTCGGTGATGCCTTCAGTCCAGCGAAAATTAGATTGTTTGACTTTGACGCCGATAACACCATGGGCGCCCAATAGCTCAGCTTCTTGCCTGAGTCGACTGACTGCTAAATTGCGCGCATCGCGATGAGCAGCAGTGAGAGGCTTGATTTCGTCGGTGGAGCTGAAATATCCTCGGCAAAAATTGCGCCAGCCCACCTTCATAAAGGCGCTACCCATCACCTGACCAATCGGCTCATAGCCGGCTTCTCTGGCAAGCAGATATTCTTTGGCGCTGAGATTACTAGAAAAGAACTTCGAGCCCATCTCAGCCTGGGCTTTCAACCGGTGTTGGGCTCCCAATGGTAAGCGCCCACTATTCAACTCAGCTATGCTGGCTTCTTGAGCCTCTCGCTTAGCTTTGTCATCGTCTTTCTCTTTAAAAATCCAGAATGGCAAAGTCTTCAACCTATGACAAATTTGGTAAGCGCATCGCGCGTGCGAGCGTTTTTCTCAGCCACTTTAGCCAGTTGCGCCGCCAGCTCATCAATAAGCGATTCAACTGCGACTTCTTCCGACTTGAGCACCACACCGCGCACAATTTTTTGACGCATGGCAGTAATGACGCCGCGTTTGTCGCGCCTAAACTGAAAACCTATCTCGCCAAGCTTGATATTTAGTTCTTCCACCGGCTTCTTGGAAGAGAATAACCAACCACCGCGACTAACCTGTACCTCTTCAGGCAGTGCCTGAGACAATTTGCCGGCTAGATGCTCCAACAAATCACCAGCGGCATCTTTGTCAGATCTGAGACTGACAGCCAGAATATCAACTTCTAAGGCGCGTTCAGAATCGTCCATTTCGGTACATCCCGGACAGGTAGAAACGCCCATTATATAGCTCTCAGAAGAGATGCGGCCCTTGACTGCCCAAACCGCCCACAGTAAAAAAATTATAGAGAAACAAGGAAGCTTGGATGGGCAAGGTGGATGTTAAGATGCCTGCATGCCTAAAGTCTTTGTATTACCCGACCACATAGCCAGTCAAATCGCCGCCGGAGAGGTGGTGGAAAGACCGGCATCGGTAGTTAAGGAATTAGTCGAAAATTCTATTGATGCGGGCGCCACCGAAATAGAGATCTCGGTTTCAGCCGATTGCAGAGATCTAACTATCGCCGATAACGGCGCGGGGATGGACCCGGAAGACGCCATACTAGCCTTTCAAAGACATGCCACATCTAAACTGAGAAGCGCCGACGACCTTTTCAACCTGAACACGCTAGGCTTCAGGGGCGAAGCTTTGCCATCTATCGCTTCTATTTCAAAATTCACTTGCTATACCCGCACGCAGGATGCCCCCCACGGCTCGAAAGTTGAAAGCGCCGAAGGCAAGATAACAGCACAAGAAGCAGGATGCGCCCCCGGCACGATTATGGAAATTCGGGAGCTCTTTTACAATACGCCGGCAAGGCTCAAGTTCATGAAGAAAGCAGCCACCGAATTCGGACACATACACGAAACAGTACAGAGCCTCGCCATCAGCTATCCCCACGTTTCTTTCAATCTTTTGCGCGATTCAGACTCAGTGATGCGCACTACTGGCAGTGGCAACCTACAAGAAGCAGTGATTCAATCCGGTTTCTTATCAGGCAAAGAAAACCTCGTACCAGTGGAACACACAAGCGAGATCATCTCAACCGGCTCCCAAACAAAAGGCAGCTTGAAATTAGTCGGGTTGATCGCTCGCCCCCTTCATTTTAGAGGCGACAGAAAGGGCATTCTCACCATCGTCAACGGTCGCACGGTGCGCTGTCCTCTGACATTGAAAGCCCTCGATTATGTTTATTCCGATCTTATTCCGCGCGGTCGCTATCCTCTTGCCGTGCTCAAGCTTGAACTTGACCCCAGTGTCATCGACGTCAATATTCATCCCACCAAAAAAGAGCTGAAATATCAAAGCGGCAACGAGATCTATATCAATATTCAGCGCGCCCTCGCTAAAACTCTGCGCGAAAACAGCATGCAAGAAGCAGCTGCTTACCACGCCGCCAGACGAGACATGGTGGTGGAAGAGAACTTCAGCCCAAGCCAAGATCAGCCGCTGGAAATAGCAAATAGATTTGAAGAAAGAACAGCGCCAAGGCGTGATGCGGCCCTGCGAGTAAGCCAAATAGACTTCAGAGACAGACTGGCCTTTGCACCGCAAGAAAGCGAAGAAGTTGTTATGAGAGATGAGGCTCCTCGTCATGAGCCCACCCTCAGAGAAAGCACAATCGAAAGAGAACACAGCTTTGCCAGCCACTCTTCCCCATCTAGATTGAGCGAGGAAGATCCCGACACTTTGCCCCAAGCAGGCGATGTCTACAAACCCTTCGACCAAAACCAGAGCACTTACGAATTGCCGCTTGGTTGGCGTCTCTGCGGTTATTTGCACAACACCTATATCTTTTTTGAGACACCGGAAGGTCTAGAAATCGTAGAGCAACATATCGCCCACGAAAGAACCCTCTATGAAAGATTGCTGGCTATGCAGCAAATACCAGGGCGCCTCAATGAATTTACACAAGAACTCTTCACTTCCATCCCTCTAAAGCTATCGCTTGCCCAAGCTGAGACCTTGAAACAATCACAAGAAGCTCTCTCTGGTTTAGGTTTTGCCTTTAAGCAAGACGAAGCAACCAAAGACTGGGAAGTAAGCAGATTGCCGATACAACTAGCCGGCGTCAACTATCGACCGGTGATTCAAAAGATGCTCGACGACCTATTGGAAGTAGATGCCGCGCATTTCGACCTAGAAGCGACCAAGTCTATCGCCTGCCAGAGCGCTATTAAAAACGGCATGCCACTGTCACAAGCAAGCATTTTCAAGCTCGTCTCAGAATGGCTTGACACCGAGAGAAACGACACCTGTCCGCATGGCAGACCAGTGAGACTGAAATTCTCAAAAGAGAAATTGTTTGAGATGTTTCACCCAGCCTAAGCAAGTTGGCTTCAGGAGCAGACTGCTCCATGTTTCTTGTAATAGTCTTGATGATATTCTTCGGCAGTCCAGAAAGTAGCAGCCGGCACAATCTCAGTAACAATCAGTCGCCCTTTGAAGGCGCCCTCTTGCGAGGCCCTTTCTTTAGCCGCTTCGGCGATTTGCCTCTGCCCTTCATCGACATAAAAGATAGCTGAGCGGTATTGACTGCCGTGATCAGGCCCCTGTCGATTGAGAGTAGTGGGATCATGCCAAGAAAAGAAACGCTTGACCAACTCTTCATAGCTGATCTTGCTTTCATCGTATTCAACTAGTACCGCTTCGGCATGTCCGGTTGTATCGGTGCAAACCTGCCTGTAGTGCGGATTATCAACATTACCACCACAGTAACCCACTGCCGTCTTCACAACGCCCGGCAGTTGACTATAAAGAAACTGCGGCTTCCAAAAGCAACCAAGAGCAAATATTGCGCGCTCCAACAGTTTTACCTCCTATTAGAACCAAGCTTTCACTCGCCTGAAGCGATGCCGTCATTAAAAGTTATACCAGGTCTGAAGCGCCCTTCTACTATTTCTGAAAGTCGTCTCGATGCCACTCGATCGTCGGCATAACGATTCTTTAGTATGCGCCCGAAGTGCTTGACCATATTGGGGCTGTAGTTGGTCAAAGCATCATAAGCAAACTGGGCTTGCTGCGGACTGCCGGTCACCGCCAACTCCAACAAAGGCTGTATAGCCGATTGATCTTTGGCTCTGGCAAGATTTGCCAAAGCTTCCTGCCTCTCAAACGACTCTCTGGAACCAGGCGACATATTTCGATCGCTTTTGCCCAAAAGAGCATAATTGCGAGCTTTGTCAGCTAAGGCATCGATATTTGGTTTGTCTTGAGGACCAAGCGCGCTTGAGAGCCTGCCCAGCGACTGCATTAGAGCATCTTGCTGGGTAGGATTCAAACCGGCTTTCACTAGTGCATCGAGATGAGAAAGCACCTTCCCTCTTAGCTCAGGCGACTGCCTCATGAGCTTTTCAGATGTTTCTATCTGCATCATCTTGTTGTTTTCGAGAGCCTTCATCATCTGTCCAAATGCTATTTCAGCACCTGTTTTGTCACCGCGCCCTATGGTGGCAAGCATGCGGGTCATTTCGGGTACCTCGGCGGCAGTACCGTCAAAGCGCAAAATTCTTGCATAAAAAGGCGCTCTTGCATGGCGCTGGCGTTGCACAAAGTCGTGTGCGGCAGCTCTCAATTCCGGATGCGCCAAACCTTGCTCAAGGGCGAAAACCAGCTGTCCGTCTTTGTTTAGTCCAGACATTCCCACCATAGCTTCGAAAGCAGCCTGCTGCAAGGTCTTTTGTCGAACAGGAGCAGAAGCGACGCCCTCTGGTTGAGGCATTAGTTCGGTGGCGCTGCTTGGCGATAGCGCCAATTGCTTTATTTTGTCAAAACCATTGGGTGTTCCGAAATGGGACAAAAGCTCTAGAGAATCAAACTTTTGCTGGGTAGTGCCGGTCAATGCTCTTTCTACCAAGACTCTGTTGGCTGCTTCCGAACTGCTTGCGGCCATGTAGCGGGCTCGCTGCAAGAGATTACCGGCAAATGTGTCAGGCTTTAGAGACAGCCCGGAAGAATTGACAATATGCTCCATAGCCGAAGCTAAGACCCTTGAGCGCACCGGCGCCCCTTGGGCAAAGATTGCCATTTGCGAGACATCGGGACTCATGATGCCGTTACCCATAGGAACGGCCCAAGCCTCATCAAGATTGCGTGAGGCATGCTCAGAAGGATGGAAGATGCCCTCTTCTTCTACAAAAGGCGCATCAGGATTGTCCGCTCTAGAAAGTCTGCTGGCCTTATGATTGACGTTGAGCTCGGTAAGATCTAAAGCGTGAGCCTTATCAAAGAGCTTGCTATGCAAAGGGAAGTTCCATTTATACAGGTGAGAAAGCTCATGACCATTGGTTTCCCAGAAACCATAGAATGAATCGCCCGGATTAATGGTCATCTTGCCGCTTTCACCAACAGTAGCGGCAGAAGCAAAGTCAGGATTCTCATATCTTGCTGCTCTCAGCTTATCTAGAGGGTCTGGTCTGTCCTGCAGATAGACTTCTTTTACCAGGTTACTGTGAGGCATTTTTTCGAGAAATTCAATCATGTCCTCAGGCAAGACTCTATCTTTCAACGGGTGGGCAGCCAAATCTTCTCTCGCCTTGAGCATTGACTCGACCGCTTTGACATCGGCACCAGGCATAAGCTCTAGAGCACTTTTACGGTCGCCTTGAGCCAAAAAAGAGTCAACCTTTTGTTTGGCGCTGGCAGGCAATTTGGCATAAGCTAAAGGCTCTTCCGCCGCCTGTCTAAGCCCTCTCACCTCATTGAGCTGGGCAGCATATTCTTCCGGTACCAGTATGCGAGTATCTTTGCCTGCCGCCTTGAAGACAGCATAAGACCTCTGAACAGGCTGTAAATGCTCGAAAAACTCATGAATCTGATCTTCGCTCGACCTATTTGCAATAACGTTCTTTCTTAAGGTCTCATAGTCAGGAAAGTCTGGCTTCTCTACAAAACTGGTCTGTTCTTCGGTACCGACCTGCCTTACTTTTCCTTTGGTCTCAGAAATAACGGCGCGCTCTCTAGGCACATAGGTCAAAAGGTCGAGATTGGTATCATCCACCACCACCTTGTTTCTCCAGGTCGGCGGTTTATCATTTCTCACAGTCCTATCACGAAGTGACGTTGGGGCAACATTTTCAGAAGTGGCCGCCATTTCTAAATGCCGAGAAGCTAAAGAGGTTAAGTCATCGCCTACTTGAGCCGGACGAATCGGACCCTTAAATCTCTCGGCACCACCCATGACAGCGCCGGTTGTAAGCCCGATCAGAGTACCTTCCAGAGCACCTTTGGCAATATGAGCCGCATCAAGTTTCTCTCTAGCTGCCTCAACACCACCAAAGACCATGCCGCTGGCTCCGCCGCCGGTTGCGCCCGAGACCGTATTGCGCACAACCGAGCGCAATACGCTGCTTTCAGCGGCACTGCCGCCGGTCAGATTGGCTGCCGCTCGACCGGCTCTTAGACCGATGAAACCGGACGGCACACTAAGAGCACCGCCGACGCCAATGCCCAAACCAAAATTCTGAGCGGCCGCCAGGCTTGAAAAATTACCCTGCGCATCTTTGTAAGTGGCTGGATTGAAGGCAGTCTTCACTCCGCCAAAGGCCATGCCGGTAACCAGATGTGTGCGCAGTTCGGTAGCCAGAGGAATAGTGCCGTCGAGAGCGGCAGCCTTAGAGAAAGCCCCGGCCGAATACTTGCCGACCCGATTGAGGGCTGCCCCCTGACCGAAATCGGAGACAAACTTGAAGGCAGCACTCGATGCAGACCTGTCGCCCGACAAATCAGAGAGCAATACTCCCCTGGTCAAACCACCGGCTATTGTTCCTACCCGAGGAATAGCGGCAATGGTATCGGCAGCAATTTCAGCATACTGATCAGACTTACGAGCCCGATGTGCTTTGTCCTCAATACTCTTGGCTTCTCCCGACAAACTAGTCCAGCCAAAATCAATCACCCTACCAAGCGATGTATGGGCGGCATCATCTGGCTTCTTCTCAGTCGGTTTGACTTCAGGCAAAAGCCAACCGTCATAATTGACGAAAGTAGTCTCAGCCTTTTTATCGCTTTCTTTCTCGACTCGATCTGCCACTGATTCGAACCATAGGAGGGTTGCCAGGTGCTTATATACATACCTGATATCTTTTTACCCAAGTTCTAGATTAAAAAAACCGGGACCGCCCATGTGGACGGTCCCGATTAGCAAATTGCCCTTAGCTTTCGGTGCTTTTAGTGATAAGTGCCGTTGCTTGAGACATTAGCCGATAGAGACATCGGTTGGTCTAAAGCAAACTGCAGTCTTGTACCGCTGGGGATTTTCACATCCTTGCCCTTGCGCCAGAGGTTGCTGCCGAGACCGACAGCTCCGCCAGTGGCCACACCAGCCACCGCTCCAGCTCCGACAGAGCCGGCCACGATGGGAGCAAAGATAATTCCGAGAAGAGTGCCACCGGCTGTCCAGGCAGCCGTGCGAGCCACACCGGAAGTGACAGTAGACTTGGTGCTACGACCCTTGAGGTTGCCTTGAGCATCTTGAGCCACTTTTGCATTGGGCTGCTGAGCAGTGACAATGGCTGAAAGGGGATATCTGATGCCGTCTGGGGTAACTGCGGAAGTAAGATGTAAGCTCATGGCTCCGTTCTTACCGCCAAGACCACTCTTATCAGCAGAGATAACCGCACCTTCTAGATTGGTATTGGCCGGCAAAACCAGGTCAGAACCAAGATAAAGGGGCGAATAGAGCCTAGCGTTGAAAACATCGCCGGGCTTAGCCACTCCGCTGTCGATCGGGCTTGTTAGTGTGGCATCAAGGTTGGTGCCAACCGGTACATAAGTAACTCGACCTTGCAAGGTCTGACCATTATAGGTCTGGGCAAACGCGGGCAGCATTGCGCTCATCGCGACCAGGCTTGAAGCCAGGGCACCAGCGACGATACTGTTCAACGTAAATCGTTTCATTAAATCGCTCCTTCTAGCGAAGCCTCCAACTCTATGGAGAGAATAACACATACAGCCGATAAGGCAACTCTTTTAATGCAAGGAATAATATCACTAGTGGTGCCAAATGCAACAGTCAGATAATTTACAGTCACCATCCCTGGTATTAATCCGCCCGCCCTGGAGTCGAAGGGGAACTTCCGACTCCGGCAGCGAGCAGATAGTTTGACGCCGATAGTCTTTCCTTGTTCCCATATCTGGTCGAGGAAAGAAGAACTCTTCCAGGCAGATCTTCTCATGACAACCAACCTGTATCTAAACAACATGTTTTGGCAAGCCCGCGCGAACCGCGCCAGAGACAAAGAGAGACAGCACTTAGCAAACTAGGTCCAAAATAAGAAACATGAGCGGCAATTAATACCCCTAACCGCCCGGCCGCCTTCGATGCATTGCGAGAGAAAGTTCCCTGCACTACCTTTTAGACACTTATACCTGTTTTCTGAATCAAGTTCCGAGCCAAAAACATTTTCTAAAAACAACAATTGCCACTAGATTGTCTGCGCCATCATGCCCCAGAGCGTGATGCGTGGTGAAGTGGCTTACAGCCGGAACAAAACAGAGACAGTTTTGCAGCCCAACTCTCAAACCGATGCCTTTGCACCAGGCAAGCACATGGCAGACAGCCTTAAGGCAGTCGTCCATGTCAATCGAGGTAGCTATGGAAAACAAACCCGACCCGAAGAAAGACAAGAGCGGCCGCATTCTCGGCTCAGCCCTCTTCGCGCTTTACTTCACCCTCTTCTCTTTCGCCTTCAACGTACTGAGCACCATCACCGATGGCGTTTCAATCGGACAGGCCTTGTTGAACACCGTCATCGGTTACTTCTTCTTCTGGTATTTCTGCTACGCAGTTGCCGGAATCTTCGACGGCTTGAAGGACCTGGCTAATCAGCCTCGCTCCGAGGACAAGCACGACCAGGACCACAAGTCGAAGAAAGACGACAAGAACGACACCGACGCTCCCCGCAACTGATTTTCTTGCGGCGGACAAATTCTAGAGAATCTCAAATGAATACCGCCAATACCATGCCACTGGCAATGGTGCTTTTGACACTGCTGGCACTTCTCTTTGTGTCGGTGATGCTCTTCGTCAAACAGCGCCGTGCCGATATAACTTCTGCTTCAAAGGCAGAAGATTACGACCTCACCGAGACTATTCAGGTCAATCTGAATATTCTCAAGGGCGAGATAGTCGAGTTGCGCCAGCTCGAAAGCGCAACTGCGCCCGCGCTCGCCCTGGTTGGTCATGCCGAACGAGAAGCTGAAGAAATTACCCGTCTTTTGCCCAACTGTCCTGCCTCACAAATGGTAGACCTCTTGGCCAGAACTTTCCGGGCGATGGACCAGACCACTCGCGCTCGAGCATTGCTCAAAATCACCAAGGCGTGAAAACGAGCCACTACCAAAGAGAGAGGGGAGCAATCTCCTCTCTCTCTTTTTTTGCTTTAAGTTGTCAAGACCACTTTCGTTAATGCATTTCGATACTGCTAAGATAAGGGCGGTCCCTTATTTAGCCAATGAATGAAAGCATGTCTAGCCAAAAGCATTTGATAGAAGAGCTTCCCCTCAGGGAACTAGCAGACAAACATTTTGCCGCCATGAGAGAGCTCAGGCGAACTATTCACAAAAACCCCGAACTGAGTTTTGGCGAGAACAAAACAATGGCTCTAGTGGCTGACGAAATGAGACGACTAGGCTATGCAGTCAAGGAAGGAATTGGCAAGACCGGTCTGACGGCGGAATTTGTCGGAGCGAGCCAGACAAGCTCAGAAACGCCAAAGGTGGGAATAAGAGCCGATATGGACGCTCTGCCCATTACCGAGGACAATGCGCACGATTACTGTTCTACTAATGCAGGTGTAATGCATGCCTGCGGGCACGATGCCCATACCGCCTGCGCCCTAGGCGCCGCCATGATCTTAGCCGACCTGAATGATGCTGGGCTTTTGCCCGACTATGGCAAACAAATACGTTTTCTCTTTCAACCAGCCGAAGAAAGCACCAATGCCGATGGCAAAAGCGGAGCTTCACTAATGATGGAAGACGGCGCCCTAGAAGGCATTGAAGCCTTAGTAGGTCTGCATGTTTTTCCCAACCTACCCTTAGGCATGATCGGTCTGAAAGAGGGCGCTCTGTTAGCCGCCTGCGATACCTTCGAAATAAAGATTTTAGGCAAAGGTGGACACGGCGCCTATCCAGAAGACGGCATAGATGCCATCGTACTAGCCGCCCAAGCAGTGCAGGCAATACAAACGATTGTTTCAAGGCGCAAATCGGCTCTCAGCCCCTGCGTTCTAACTCTAGGCGGCATGCGCTCTACCACCTATGCGCCCAATATTATTGCCGAAGCTGTTGAAATTACCGGCACCGCGAGATACTTCGAACCCAATTTGCATGAGCTTATCTGCAAAGAACTAGAAAGATCGCTGGAAATCGTCAGAGCTTTGGGCGGCGACTTTCAACTGCACTACAAAAATGAAAATCCGCCCCTCATCAACGATGCTCTTATGACTGATGCTGTGCGTCAGACAGCCTCAGTATTGGTTGGCAAAGAAAATATTGTCGAACCCACACTGCAGCTTGGTTCGGAAGACTTTAGCTTTTATTGCCAGAAAACAAAGGCTTGTTTTGCTGTACTGGGTGCGCAGATTGAAGGAGATACTAGAAACCTGCACACACCAAGATTTGATATTGCCGAAGATTGCTTGAAAACAGGAGCAGCCTTGCTGGCCGGTTCGGCCCTGCATTACCTCAGCAAAGACAAACAATAGTTTTCATGATGTACGAGCTAGGCCAAGTTCGAAGCCTAGTTGGTCAAAGTTACTTATGAGCGACACTTCAACTGGCCGCCGGGCATTTAGTAGGCTGCAGTAAATACTTTTCTTTTCTATCTGGTCTCAGAGAGCTTCTTTTATCTAGTCCTCAATTCAAGCCTTCAAAAAGAGCGCGCAAGCCCTCAATAGAAGGCCGACAGGGACAGCAACAATAACAAGAAAATGAGGAACGTCATGGCCGGGAAACCTGTTCTCGTCTTCGATTCCGCCTATGTATCCGACCTGCAAAAGCTAGGTACGAAAGTTTCATTTGCTCAAGACCGCGGCGCCAAAGTGCTCGCCGAGCTCAGTCGAGAGTTCGGTGAGAACAACAAGGGCTGGGTGACAAAACCCAAACCGGTCAGGTTCAAAGAGCTGGCGCTGGTGCATAGCCAAGATTATCTGCGCAGTCTTTTCAAACCAGCAGCCTGGGCAAAGATCTTCGGAACAAAAGCGCTTGAAGACAACGCCGAAAATCGCAAACTCTTGCGCCGCCTTTACCGCGAATACCGCCTCAAGACCGGAGGTTCACTGGCAGCAGCCCAGCTTGCCCTGAAAAACGGGCTTGCCGCCAACCTTGGTGCAGGCTTTCATCATGCCTATGCCGACCACGGCGACGGCTTCTGCCTGCTCAACGATATCGCTGTGACGGTGAGGGTCTTGCAAAGCTGCGGCAAGGTAAAGCAAGTGCTCATCATCGACACCGACTTTCACCAGGGCAATGGCACCAGCAAGATCTTCGAGGGCGACGACTCGGTCTTCACCCTTGATGTGCACAGCAAAGAGGGCTGGCCCTTTCACAAAGAAAAGAGCCGACTGGACCTGGCTGTGAAGAAGGACATCACGCCGCAGGCTTATATGGAGGGCTTACGTCAGGCTATTGCCAAGGCTCTCTCCGGCTTCAAGCCCGATCTGGTCATTTTCGTGCAGGGCGCCGATGCCTACGAATATGGACAGCTCAACCCAGGCGAAGGCTTCAGCCTGCCCCTTGCCACCATGAAGGAGCGCGATGAGACCATCATCGACACCTTTGTGGAACGCGAGATACCGCTGGTGATGCTGTTTGCAGGCGGCTACGGACCAAGAGCCTGGGAAGCGCACCATCAGGCCGTCAGGCACCTGCTTTACCGAGCCGGTGCCATCTAGTGCATAACTGCAACGATGGAGGCGCAAGTCGAGCTTTTGGCTGACTTGCGCCTCCTATCGGCTCAAAGTAAGCGAAAAACCTACCTAAACTGAAACCGAAAAATTTTGCCGAGTTATACTATTTTCTTTAGTATATAACCAAAAGCTTGCCAAGAAAGCCGCAGACAGAAACTTAGAAAACATTAGAAATTACCGCACTCTTAGCTTATAGAGATGCTAAGTGTTGGAAAAAGCATCAGAAGATCTTGTAGGAAAATAGAGACAACTTTTCTTTCTAAGCAAATCGACCTACTAACGACCGAAAGCCAGACCATCTAGAACAAACATAAACCATTCGCCGCGAGCGAAAGAGTTTGTGCTGCCTGAGCCGCTAGCGTCGACATAGAAAGTATCTGTTATGAATACTCAAGCCCTCGTGCGTCTCAAGTTGAGACGCCTCATGCGTATAGGCAAGCCTTTCTGGACCTCCAACCTAAAGTGGAAAGGTCTGATTCTGCTGGCCTCTGTACTGGCACTCCTCTCTCTAACGGCAGGAGTGAATGTCTTTGTCAGCTACATCGCCAGCAAGTTCACCACAGCCTTGCAGGCTAAAGATGCAGCCGGCTTTCAGTTTTATTTGTTTGCCTATGCCCTGACCATGATAGGCGGCTCACCTGTGGTAGTTTTCTATCAGTATCTGCGCACCAAGCTAGCACTCACCTGGCGCAAATGGCTGACCGAGCATTTCTTAGAGCGTTATTTCAAAAACAAGCTCTATTATCGCCTCACCACCCACCCCGAAATCGACAACCCTGACGAACGCATGTCGCAGGACGTTGAGACTTTCTGCAACTCAGCAGTGGGGCTTTTCATCGCCTGCTTAGATGCCTTGGTGACAGTGGTAAGCTTTCTAGGTGTTCTCTGGTTTATCTCAGCGCCACTGACTGTGGTGGCGATTCTCTATTCGCTTATCGGCTGCCTACTGACGATTTTTATTGGCAAACGTCTTGTCGGCTTGCAGTTTCAACATACCAAAAGAGAAGCCGACCTGCGTTACACCCTTGCCGAGGTGAGAAGAGACGCTGAGACAATCGCCTTTTACCGAGGCGAAAGAAGTTCGTCGCGAGTGGTTCTGAAAAGGCTGGCTGAAGCGATCATCAACCTAGAGTCGATGATGATCTTGCAGCGGAACATCACAATCTTCACCCAAAATTTCAACAGCCTAATCGTGCTCATTCCTGCGGCGGTGATTGCACCGCTTTATTTTGCCGGCAGCATGCAATTTGGAGAGCTGACCCAAGCTGCCATAGCCTTTGGCCAAGTCTTTGGCGGCATGACCCTATTGATTGGTCAATTTACAGGCATTTCAGCCTTTATATCAAATATCGACCGCCTCGGCTCTTTCGTCGAGACCCTCGATGAAATGGACGCCAGCCGCCTGAAGAGCAGCAAGATAGAACGCAGCCATTCAGACGACGGGCGCCTGAGCTTGCAAGACTTGACTGTGATTGTGCCCGACAGCGGTCGCCTTTTGGTGGACAAGCTCAACTTGACCATCAAGCCTGGCGAAAACCTGCTCATCATGGGCAAGAGCGGCAGCGGCAAGTCATCGATATTGCGTGCCATCGCCGGCATCTGGGAAAGCGGTCAGGGCAAAGTCGAACTGCCTCGCGAAGAACAGACTCTATTCCTGCCTCAGCGCCCTTATGTGCCACGCAGTACTCTGCGCGAGGCACTGCTCTATCCGCTCATGCCCCATGAGTATCGACAGCGCTTTGCCAGCGACCAGGCAGCAGAGGACAAGCTGAAAGAGGTGCTCAAACTCGTCAATCTGTCAGGGCTGGACGAGCGAGCCGCTGGTCTAGATAAAGAAGTAGAATGGCGCGAAATGCTCTCCATCGGCGAACAGCAACGCCTGACCATAGCGCGATCCCTGCTGTCGCAAGCGACCATGATCTTCCTTGATGAAGCCACCAGCGCGCTGGACGCAGAAAACGAGAAGCTGATGCTCGATCTCTTGCAAGAGAAAGGCACCACCCTTATTTCCGTCGGTCACAAAGAAAGCCTGAAAGGCTATCACAGCCTACTGCTCGAACTTATGCCCGAGAATCAGACCTCAGCCAGCTACAAAATTTCTTACTTGCCAGCGAATAAGACTCGGGGATTAACCGATGAAAACAGCCAAAGCAAATAACGAACTCTTGATGGAGAGCCTCAGCCGCGCTCACTTCCAGTATTTCGTGGACTATCAGAACAAAAGCACCGGGCTGATCTTAGATCGCACCCGACCCGGTGCACCTGCCACCATCGCCGGTGTGGGTTTCGCCTTACCGGCCTATGCCGCTGCCAGCGAAAGAAACTGGATCTCAAGACAAGAAGCCCTGGACTATACCCTCAAGGTCTTGCGTCTCTTGCATGACAGTCCGCAGGGTGAAGCCGCCCAGGGAGTGAGCGGTTATCGCGGCTTCTTTTATCATTTCCTCGACCCCAATACAGGGCTGCGAGCCACAGCACCCCAGTTCTGGCACTCAGAATTGTCTTCTATAGACACTGCTCTGCTTATGGCCGGTGTGCGTTTTGCAGCCGCCTATTATCGAGGCAGAAGGGCAGAGGAAAGAGAGATTCGCCGCCTGGCGGAAGCTCTCTATGAGCGGGTGGAATGGAACTGGCTGCTGCGCGAAAACGGCGAAATAGGACATGGCTGGACCCCTGAAAATGGACTGATCAAGAGCGTCTACTCGGGCTATAGCGAAGCGCTTCTGCTTTATATTTTGGCGCTGGGCTCTAAGCGCTATGCCGTGCCCGCCCAAAGTTGGCAGGCGCTCTGCAGCCGCTATATCACAGCCGACAAGCCAAAGAAGCATATCTCGATGCCGGGCATGCCCCTCTTTTGCTATCAGTACCCACATTGCTTCATCGACTTTCGCGGCATCAAAGACAAGGCAAATAGGCAGCTGGGCTTTGACTATTTTGAAAATAGCAAGCGCGCCGTGCTTGCCCACCATGCTTATGCCGTGGAAAATAAGAAGGGTTTTGTCGACTATGGACCCCTACAATGGGGTCTGACCGCCTGCGACGGACCTGGTCCAATGCCGAACCCTGACGAAAAGACGGGAAGCCTCGAGTTTCGCCACTACAGCGAACGCGGCATTACCGGCTTCGACGACGGCACCATCGCCCCCACAGCCGCCCTGGCCTCTCTGCCTTTCAAGCCGGCTCTGGTCCTGCGCACGGCGCGTCATTGGCTAAACAAGCCTGGCCTTTACTCGCTGCACGGCTTCGCCGATGCATTCAATGCCTCTTACGGAATTGCCTCCGGCCAAGAGAAAAACCAGCCTTGGATAGCCGACGACAGACTGGCTATCGACCAAGGCCCGGTTGTCCTGATGTTCGAAAATCACCGCAGCGATTTCGTCTGGCGCCACACACGCCGAGACCCGGTGCTGCGCAAAGCCCTCACTAAAGCCGGCTTTAAGGGCGGCTGGCTCAAACACTAAACCTGGTACAAACAATGACAAAAACAGATTCGAACAATACCGCTATTTTTCCAGTCTTCAAGCCACGCACCAGCCAGGTGCCAATCAGACACTTTGCCCTGCGGCCCGGTTTTGTCTGGGGCGCATCCACCTCGGCTTATCAAATCGAAGGTGGAATCGGCGCTGAAAGCGGACGCGGTCGCTCCATCTGGGAAGATTACTTTGACGCCCGCCCGCATCTCGATAATGGCGAAATAGCCTGCGATCACTACAATCGCATGGTCGAAGACGTAGCCATGATAAAAAAGATGGGTCTCAAAGCCTATCGTTTCTCGGTAGCATGGCCGCGCATCATGCCTAACGGCAAGGGCGAAGTCAACCAGGAAGGGCTGGAATTTTATTCGCGCCTTGTGGACGAGCTGCTCAAAAACGGCATCGAGCCTTACCTGACACTCTATCACTGGGACCTGCCCGCCGCTCTGGAAAAGGAAGGTGGCTGGGCCAGTCGTGAGACTTGTCGGCACTTTGCCGAATATACACAGGTAGTGGTCAACCGGCTCGGCGACCGGGTTAAGCATTGGTGCACTTTCAACGAACCGGAAGTGATTGTGGCCGGCTATATCGGTGAAGGACTGGCGCCTGGTCTGCGCAATCCAAGTCTGCGTGTTCAAGTCGGGCATAATCTCATGCTTGCCCATGGCATGGCAGTGAAAGCACTGCGCAGCTATTCCAAAGATTTGCAAGTCGGCATCGTTCTCAATCTGGTGCCGGCCGAAGCAAGCAACCGCAGCAAAGCCGCTCTTGATGCCGCCCGGCGCCACTGGCAGCGCAACTATGCCTGGTATCTGGATGGACTCTTCAAGGGACGCTACCCGCGCGTGGTCAGCCTGGAGGCTCGTCGCCACGGAGTAGCTATCAGCCAAGAAGACATGGAGCTGATCAACCAGCCCCTCGACTATCTTGGTATCAACTGGTATCTGCGCCAGGTTGTGAATAGTCGCGGCAAAGTACTGCGCGTGCCGGCAGCACAGGAGACCCTTATGGGCTGGGAAATCAATGCCGCCGCGCTGACCCGCATGTTGATCCAGATGAAGGCAGACTACAAACTGCCGCCTATCTATATCACCGAAAACGGCGCCGCTCTCAAAGACGAAGTGGTTGAACAGGGCGGACAGCAGGCGGTGCATGACCTCGAGCGCATGCACTATATCTATGACCATATCTGCGCTCTCGAAAAAGCCAGCCTAGCGGGAGTGGACATTCGAGGCTATTTCGCCTGGAGCCTCATGGACAATCTGGAATGGTCACTAGGCTTTTCTAAGACTTTCGGCATCGTCCATGTCGATCGCAAGACTATGCAGCGCACTGTCAAAGACTCCGGGCTCTGGTACGGTCTGGTGATCAAGGTCAACACCGTGGGCAGAGGACACGGATAAAAGAAAACAGCTAAGCCAGGCGTCTTATCAATACTGAATACTTACAGACCCCAAGGCGTCCTCAATAGCTAAATTAAAACCTCAAACTGGTCGGGACTTTACACCTCCCGACCAGTTTTCTTTTCTTGCCTTTTTATGGTAAAGTCAAAAAAAAAGAAAAGAACAGAGAGAAGAAGAAAATAGAGAGAAGAAAAATTTTGATTAAACCAAATCGAAATGAGACCAAGGCGATGAGTCAAGGAAATCCTCCTCCTAAAACCTACAACAAAGACAAGAGAGAACGTGAATATCTCACACCAGTCGAGGTGGAAGCACTGGTGCAGGCGGCCGCAAACACCGGTCGGCATGGCTTTCGCGATGCGCTATTGATCTTTATGACTTACAAACATGCCCTTAGGGTCTCGGAAGTGACTGCCCTGAGTTGGAAGGACCTTACGATAAGCAGAGGCAAAGGCAAGGTCAAAATAAACCGCCTCAAGAATGGCATCCCCGGAGAACATCCGCTTTCGGAAGACGAAACCCAGGCTTTGAGCCGCTTACGCAAAGAATATCCCCAAAGCGAATTTGTTTTCTGCTCGGAAAGATTGGGCCCTTTGTCTGTCAATGCCGTGCACAAGATTGTTGCCAGGGCAGGGCAGGAAGCCGGACTAAAATTCAGTACCCATGCCCATATGCTTAGACATGGTCGGGGCTATGCCCTGGTGGCGCAAGGTCTTGCCGAAGGGCAAATTCAGACCTATCTTGGTCACAAAAAGCTGCAGAATACCAGTCTTTACTCAAGCATGGAAAAGCGCAAACTCAAGCAAATGAATCGCGAGATCATCTTCAAGACTCGCTAAGAAGCGAGATCTCAGCGAAATCTCCAAGCGGCAAAATTGCTATTTCACTTATCACGACATTTTATAGTATGCTTTGTCAAAATATAGAACGGAGGAGGGCTACTGTGAGCCCCCCTCCGTTCTATCGGTTTTTCGCGTCGGCGAATCAGACCGTCCCCGTACCAATGGCATGCGCCTGGCCGTTGGGGCAGACCGAAACGATCGAGCCGTGATTCAGGGGTGCTGAAGCGTGCCCGCTGAACATGTACTGACCACCGCCGATGTCGAAGGCACCGGGCGGATCGTCATAGGTGAAATTGGGAAGGCTCTTAGCCAGAGCTTCCGCATCTGCGACCGAAGCCGCATTGACAGTGACCAGCACCGAGCCGGTCACCGCACAGTTGGGTGAGCATTTGCAACTCATGGTTTTCTCCTTTGGAGTCCAGGTTGTCTAGGGAAGATATTTCTCCCAGGAGGGATGACTCATGCCCAGCTTCCGGAACATTGAAGCCCTGAAAGCCGCGACATTGGTGGGATAGTGAGGGACGGGCGTGAGCAACATACCGGATTCCTCCAGGTTGCGACCGCCCTTTTTGTTGTTGCAGCGCGAGCAAGCCGTGACCAGGTTTTCCCAGCTGTTCTTGCCGCCCTGACAACGAGGGGTGACATGGTCAAGGGTGAGAGTCACCGCAGGACCGTGAGCCTTGCAGTAACGGCAAGTGTAGCCGTCACGGTGCAAGATGTTTCTGCGAGATGGAGCCAACCTCGGCGGCGGGCGCTTGTCCAATCCGGCATACAGTCCGGCAAGAGGATAGGGGCGCTTGAGCATTATCACTGCTGCTCGTTTGTCCGAACCATGCACATTAGCGTCATAGCTTTCGAGCACGGAGGCCTTGCCGGCAGTGATAAGCGAGAGGGCTCGTCTCCAGTCACAGATGTTGAGTGGCTCTTGCGAGCTATTCAGGACCAGAACTTTTGTCATACAACCTTAGCGAAAGGCTCCGCCGACAAGCGTCGAACCAGTTCGCCCTCTCAGTTGGTTTCATTGAGCAAAACAAAATAAACTGCCTCTTGCCGCCGCCGAAGCAGAGCTACGCGCGAACGATCAAAGGCGCACGTGAGCGCTTTACGACAAATCGATTGCGATTGATCGATGCACCGTCCTGCGACTGGGCATTCGCCAGAACCAAAAGACGCCCCTCAGCCTGGCTGGGAAAGCCGGCTTTGAGTGTCATTGCATGCTGACGAATAACCGCCTCAGGCACTTGCCTGGCGCGCAACGCATTGCGTCGCACACATTCATCTACCGGCACATCGAGCACGATATTGGTGATATCGACATAGCCGCGCTCTCTGGCAGTGGCTATGGGCCCTTTGCGGTAGAACTGATTGAGATTGAGGTTATCGACCACAATCCGACGAGACTGCCGGCAAGCCTCTTCCAGACGCTCGTAGAAAACCCGGTTCACCTCTTTGGGATCGCCGAGAATCGCTTCGTCGCCATAGAGTTCCTTGCGAATGGAGTCCTTGTTGAGCCTCAACCAACCGCGGCTTTCGAAAGCCTCAGTGAGCGTGCTCTTGCCAGATGCAGGCAGACCGATGAGCATGACGAGCATGCCGGTGCCGACATTTCCAGCAGCAAAGCGCTTGCGCTTCGCCCAAGTCTGGTCGAAAGCATTCATGATCGACGAGAGCGCCACTTCCCTGCCGCGAAGACCGGCAAAGACAGAGCCACCTCGATTGCCACGGATATCACCCTTGCGAACGCCGTTTTGGCGCATGGGCACGTACTCCTCTCTGGAAAATGGCACCCTGCTTCCGCCCCGTTTTTTGACTGGAATAGGAAGCAGGGTGCGCTAGAACTAAAGGTGCCTCTCTGCTCAGCTCGAGCTCTTGGCGGCAGCGCTTGCGTGAGCAATGGCGCGGTCGGAAAGAGGCTTGTGCATCCAGAGATTGAAGGCGGAGATGTTGTCCTGCGGCCACTTGGGACCATGCAGGTTCAGCTCAGCGGGAATGAACTCATCCGGCAGACTCTGGATCACGCAGACCCAAGACTCTTGCTGGCGAGTCAGCTTCACCCCGCTCTCCTTGAGCTTCTTGATCCCCTTGTTGAACTCCTCCATGAGAGCAGCCATTTTCGGGTCGGAAACCCGATAACCCCACCACTCAGTGATTTTGTACACATGGTAGTGGCTGGAGCAGTTCTCGATGTAGTCGTAGCCGGTGCGTCGCGCCATGTCGTCGAAGACAGGCAAGAGCGCCTTGGCCACATCAGGGATGGGATTGCCGTACTGACCCGGTGAGCGACTCGACTTCCAAGCACGCTTGAAGAGTTCGAGGAACTTTTGGGGTTCTCCGACGAAACGGAAAGGATTCTCGACAAACCGGTCGAGTTCCTCATCTCCGCAGGCATCCACCACCCGAGATCCGGGCATGAATGAGTAGACCGACAGCTCCACCGAGCGGCTCTCTTCCGGCATGCCGGGCAGTGAGAGCGGGGCATTGATCGCCTCATCGTAGCCGATGAAGTCGATGAGGGAGCAATCGTTTGCGGCACGGGTGCCGTCGTTACGCCTGTCGCGCAGCGCCACCTTGAAGATGAGCTGCGGCGACCGCAAGTCTCCGAACCAGCCGGAAACCTTGATCTTGAGGCGGTCGTATTTGATGGTCAGCGCGCCGTACTGAGTCTTGTAGAAACAGTTCACGTACGGGTAACGCACCTTCTTGGTGCTGCCGTCGATGACGTGCTGGTTGAGATTGGTCACCTCATCCCCAGCAAAGTCGCCGATCACAGTATCACGGGTAGTGACTTTGACGGATTCCACCGGACCGAGCATGGCCTTCACCTGAGGTGTGACCAGTTCGTTCCAGATTTCTTCCGGCGACAGACTGACAATCGGTGCGGGGCTGAGCATCTCGTGAATGTTCAGTTTCTTTTTGATTGTCATAACCAGACTCCAATCAGGAAGTCAGAAATGTTTAGGGAGGCTAAGCGAGAGCCCCCACAGAAGGTCAGCAGCCGAATTAAACGAACTGGAGCGCTCGATGATGACCGAGCGCTCCAGCTTTCACTTGCCAGCAGCGCCATCTGCGAAAACCATGTCGGGCTTGAAACCCTGGGCCTTCTCAGAGAGACACTTGTACATCCAGAGACAGCGGTCGCTGGTGTTATCCTGCGGCCACTGCAGAGTCTCCGAACTTTCACCCTTCTCGAAACGCAGAGCGGGGGGAATCTTCAAGACCGGGCGCAGGCTCTGCAAAGCCACAACCCAGGACTGCTGCGTGCGGGTGAGGGGATAGCCCGATTGACGAATATCATCCAACCCGCGACCCATGCGCGAGACCGCATCTTCCTGAGCAGAAGAGGCGAAGAGGTAACCGCCGGCGGTCGCCCAACGCGAGACATGGTAGTAACTGGCCGCCATCTCGATGAGGTCGTACCCGTACTTGCGAGCCAGGTGTTCGAAACCAGGCAGAGCATGACGAGAGACATCGGGGATGGGAGCCATGGCTTGACCAGGAGCTCGCTTGGTCTGCATTGCCCTGTTGAACAGCGCCAGGTACCGATCCGGGTCGGACAGGAACTTGTTGGGGTTGGCCACGAAGCGATCGAGTTCTTCGTCGCCGCAGCCGTCCACGATGCGCGAACCAGGCATGTAACCGTAAATAGACAGTTCCACCGACTTGAGCGTGTTGCTCAGAGGCCTGTGGTAGTCGGGGTTGGAGTAAGAGAAGTCGAGGAGCGAACAATCGTTGGCCAGACTGGTGCCGTCGTGTCGACGGTCGCGCAGCGCAGCCTTGAAAATGAGCTCACCCTTGCCCTTCTCTACATCACCAAACCAGCAAGCCACCCATACCTTCTGGGGGTCTCGCTTGATGACGACCGCGCCATTCTCGGTACGGTACAAGTGATGAACATAGGGATAGCGCAGCAAGTCATCACGCAAGACGCCGGCGGCGTCTCGAAGCTTGTGCCCGTTCAGATTGGTAACTTCATCGCCAGGGAAAACACCTTTGGTGGTTTCGATCCAGCGAGGGGTGTGGCTGCGCACGACTGGACCAAGGATGCCCTTGACCGTCGGAGTGAGCAGATGTTCCCAGATTTCGCGGTCGGTCACAGCAGTGATGGCTGCTGGTTTCAACCGCTCGATTACAGAATCGTTTTCGATAAAGGACATAATTGCGTGCCCCCTTTAACTTTTTGGGTTTTGACACGCTGCTGTGCTTTTTATTGCGACGCAGCAAACCGAGCGCGGCGGCGACTTAGACAACGTCGCGGCCTGCGCCGGGCTCCATTCCTTTCCGAGGACCTCTCGGAGATAGAAAGCATCCTTAAGTTCTCGACTCCTGCGAGACGAGAGTACAGACGCAAAACTTCTCGCCCAGACTCACCGCGCTAAGTTCCCAAATGCAGCCCAAGGACGCCACCAAAGTGCACGTGCTTGAACGGTTTCCAAGTGGAAACATTAAGGGCAGGGATGAGAGCGGAGATTACTTGAGGAGAGCTTTCTATTTGTCGTTAGAGGAAATGGACCATAAAACTAGAAAAAGGAGCTTATCTCTTTCAACAATCATGACAATTGATCTCGCTTGAATTATTAAAATTCAATCGAAAACCTTGAAAACCGTGCCGCACAAGCCTCGAAAGCTGCGCAAGCTAGCGCTACCACTTGGCAACGCTCTGTTTAAGGGCCTTTCAGAATCTCAACTGGAGAGTTAGAAGCCAAGCCCGCGCGAGAGAGCCAGATCGGTGAGAGCTTCTCTGGGCAAACCGACCGTATTAGTGTCCAGCTGCCTAGTAGAACCAGCTAGCTCGCTGGCACCCACCGAAGCAGCCATGACCACCATGGATTCTATGGACGGTACACGCACGCCCACCATCTGCCCAAGCTGGGTGAGAGGAACCAAAAACTCACCAACATAACGGCTCAAGGTCTCCTGAGCAAAACTATAGGACCAATTTTTTTGAGCAGCAAACCAGGTGCCGCCTATCGATACTATTGCTTCAGCCAGGGTGACATCACAAACCGGACCCTGGGTCTCCCGCCCATCCACTTCCTCTCTCAGAGCAGCGGCAAAATCTACAGGACGACAACGAACAGCTTGAGCTAGAGCAGTCAACTCTTGTTCAATTTGCACAATCAAAGAAAGATTGGCTCTGTTCAAGAGTCTTGATAAATCTCCCAAGGACTCGACTCTACCACCGAGCAGGGCAGACAAGATAAAGACAGGGCGCAAAATCGAATGCACATCGAGCAAAGCGCGCTCAATCAAGCCGCTGGCAGGTATGACTTCACTACATAACTGGCTCGCCAACCAAAGCGAGCGCCTAGTCTCATTGAGAGAACCAGCCGCTACATTGGCTCGCAGACAAGAAACCGTCTTGATAGCCGTATCTATCTCACCGCTCACTGCAGCAAAAGGAAAATCCATTTCCAGTACATTGACTTGAACTTGCCGACCAGCCCTGAGAGCCAGTTGATGTTTAAATTCGAGGGCGGCAAAGAGTGGAGCACCAAGCAAAATTACGGTACTACCTTCGGTGATATAGGGATACAACAAATCGAGAGAAGCAGCATAAGCACTGGAGCTGCAAGCAAAAACAAAAGACTGACTATAGTCACGACCCGGATCATCATCAAATTCTTCCAGGTTTTGCACAAGCACATTCTCGCGCCGAAGAACCGCTACAGCGTCAATAGATTGCTCAAGTTGCTCGTCTGCAGCAAGACCAGAAGCAGTTCTAGCAGCTTCAGCCAAGCTTGAAAGCACCCTAGCTGGATTATCCAAGCCGTCTGCTAAACCACCTAAACCAATTCTGCCTGTCCATGCTGAGAGACTGCGCGAGTGCCGTTTAGCATCTTCGAGAGCCTCTTCATTAAGCCTGGCAGCCAGGTGCCGCTTTACGGTTCGAAGAGAATTGAGCTTGTTCTGCCCCTCGAAAAGACCAGTAATTATGCGGGCTGTTATTCGATAAGAAGAATGTTCAGAAGCAAGCAGCTCTGCTAAAGCCAGAACACTAGGCTGGTCGCCCACGATTGTCACTTGGGCTGTTTTTGTTTCAGAGTTTGTGATCTCACTGACTGCACCTGCCGAAGCAGAGCCGGAGACCTTTTCCATTTCTATTGCGTTCTCAAGAAAACTCAGAACTGCCACCTCTTTGATAGAAGCAAAGCTTTATGCAACCCGTAAAGCATAGAAAGAAACCATCGGGAAGACAAGACCAAACGAACAGGTTTAACCTGAAATTCTTCGGTCGCGATCTACCCTAAGCTTTAATGTTCTGCCAAGTAGTACTGCCTACTGCGTTTCATCATTTAATCTTGGCGAGGAGCCCGAGCAACATTTAGTGACACTACCACCACTACCAAAATCGGCCTGCTCGCCCTGCAGGTTTTCGGCCGCTACAATATGTAGTTCGTCGCAAAAGCACTCGAAAGAAAATAACATGCACAAAGAAAGCAAACATGGCGCCCAAGTCTATTATGCAGAGCAAACCAATCTCGCCGCCCTTAAAGATAGAACCGTGGCGGTGGTGGGATACGGCAATCAAGGCAGAGCACATGCTCTCAATTTGAAAGACAGCGGCATAAATGTCTGGGCGGCTGCAAGACGCGATGGCAAAGCCTGGCAGCAGGCAGAAAGCGACGGTATGCCGGTCGAGCCCATCGAAAAAGCTGTTGCCAGGGCAGATGTTATCGCTTTGCTTTTGCCCGACGAAGCTATGCCGCCAGTGATGAACAAGGCGATCTTGCCTGTTCTTAAAGAACAGAAAGAACATAAGACCTTTGTTTTCGCCCACGGTTTTGCCATAAGCAATCGCACCATAGACCTACCAGATCAAGCCGATATCGTGCTCGTCGCGCCAACCGGGCCAGGGCGACAGGTAAGATCGCTCTATTTGGAAGGCAAAGGACTGCCTGCTCTTATAGCCGTAGACAAAGACAGCTCGGGGCAAGGACTAGCCACAGCCCTTTCTTACGCCCATGCTATAGGCTGCACCAGGGCCGGGGCGATCATGACCAGCTTCAGAGAAGAAACAGTCACCGACCTGTTTTGCGAGCAGGCGGTACTCTGCGGTGGCATGCCCGAGCTAATCAAAGCAAGCTTTCAAACCCTCATAGATAAGGGCTATCAGCCTGAACTGGCTTATATTTCCTGTTTGAAAGAAGTAAAATTGATTGCCGATCTGCTCTTTAGCCAAGGCATAGACGGAATGCGCAGCGCTATTTCAAACACAGCAAAGTATGGCTCTGCCCTAGCCGGTCCCAGAATCATCAATGCAGACTCTGAAAGACGACTGGCCAAGCTTTTGAGCGATATAGAAGACGGCACTTTCGCCCGCGCCTTTGTCGAAGAAGCAAAAGAAGGCATGCCTGTGACAAAAGCCTTTGTCAAAAAAGAAGCCAATTCAAAACTGGCTAAAATGGGCAAGAAAATGAAGGAAACAGTGGTTTTTTAGACCAGCAGTCACAGATACTAATTCAAAAAGGGCAGAGAGATTAATCGAACAGAAGCCCAAAGACTACTTTCTTGGTCCATATCAGGCAGCATAATGCTGACTGGTAATTTCTCAGCTGCTCTAGGAAAGAGTGCTGACGTCAAGAATGCTGATAGTAAAACCGCCACTACAGGCAGTTCCACAGAGTATCAAGGACAGCTTGATCCTGAACTGCAGCGACTTTGGTATCTCTTTCACCAACGAGGAAAACGAGCCGCCGCACTGAATGAAATCGATTCTTTCATCAGAAGAGAACCGAACAAAATGTATCTGCACGCCTGGAAAAGTCGCATGCTAGCCGAGATATACGAAAGCGAAGCAGCCCTGCAGGAAGTGAATTTAGTTTTGCGCACTCTACCAAAAGACAGTCATGCCATAGCGATCAAGGCCAGAGTTTTGGCGCAGCTTTCACGCACCGAAGAAGCATGCCGAGATGCAAACACTGTTATTTCACTGGCTCCAGACAACGATTATGCTTTGGGCACCGCCTTGAGAGTTCTCAAGGACGCCGGTAGATTTACCGAAGCCCTTAAGGCCGCCGATTTGCTGGTCAAGATCAACCCGACAAACAATATCAACTTGAGTGACCGAGCCTTTTGCCTCAGTGAAATAGGTGGAAAGTCCAATTTAGAACAAGCAGTGAAAGATCTGACCAAAGTGGTCCAAACAACAGGTGTTCAGACTATTGGTTTTAAAAACGACATCAGATTGGCCAGCATTTATGTCCGCCTAGAAAAGTTCGCCTTGGCCGAAAAGGTCTTGATTGACTGCTGCAATCGATATCCAAATGCTCTTCAGCCTCTTCTCGAATTGATTAAACTGTATGAGCATACCGGTCAAAAGGAAAAGGCCAAAGAGCAAAAGACGAAACTAGACCAATTGCAAAATGACCTTGGCATATGATGCATCAAATAGCCGACGCCAGATGTCAAGAGGAAAAGACAAAAAAGGGGATGGCTTTTGACCATCCCCTCTCTTTCAAACTTGCTACTTGTCGCGCTGCGTTGCCTGCCCGCCGCGCTCATCAGCCTCGATTTGAGCCTGAGCCGCCGCCAAGCGAGCAATCGGCACCCGATAGGGCGACGAGCTGACATAAGTGAGACCAAGCTCGTGGGCGAAAGCGATGGAAGACGGATCGCCGCCGTGCTCACCGCAGATACCCAGCTTGATGTCCTGCCTTACCGAGCGACCCGAGTCGACAGCCATGCGCATGAGCTTGCCGACGCCTTTGCGGTCGAGAACCACAAAGGGGTTTTCCTTGAAGATCTTGCGCTTCTGCCCCAGGACATCGACCCCCTCCAGATAGTGCTGCAGGAACTTGCCTTCGGCGTCATCGCGACTGAAAGCATAAGTCATCTGGGTGAGGTCATTGGTACCGAAGCTAAAGAACTCAGCCACTTCAGCGATTTCATCGGCAGTGAGAGCGGCACGAGGCACCTCGATCATGGTCCCGAACTTGTAGTCGACCTCGAGACCGGCCTCCTGCATCACCTGTGCGGCGCAAGCATCGAAGACAGCGCGAGCAGCGTTCAGCTCTTGCACATCACCGATGAGCGGAATCATCACCTCGGGCTGGGCCTTGATGCCCCGGCGCGAGCAGTCGACGGCCGCCTCGAAGATGGCACGCACCTGCATGACATTGATCTCGGGGAAGACCAAACCAAGCCGGCAGCCGCGCAAGCCCATCATGGGGTTGACTTCGTGAAGCTGCTCCACCTTGGCGATCAAGGCGCGCTTTTCAGAAAGTGCGGTTTCAGCCCTTGCCACAGCATTGCGCACCTTGCGACGGCTATGCCTGTTCAAGTCGCTGAGACGAGCTTCCAACGCCCGCACCTCTTCCACCAGCTCTTCCTTGCGCGGCAGGAATTCATGCAGCGGCGGATCGAGCAGACGAATGGTGACCGGCAGTCCGTCCATGGCTTCGAAAAGACCGATGAAGTCTTGCCTTTGCATAGGCAAAAGCTTGTCGAGAGCAGCCATGCGGCTGTCCAGACCATCGGCCAGAATCATCTCCTGCACGACAGGCAGTCGATCTTGGCTCATGAACATGTGCTCGGTCCGGCACAGCCCGATGCCTTCCGCGCCGAAGCGACGAGCCACTTGAGCATCGTAGGGCGTATCGGCATTGGCGCGAATACCGAGCTTGCGCACCGAATCTGCCATGTCGAGAAGCTGAGCAAGATGCTTGGTCAGCCCGGCCACCCGCGTCTCGATGGCACCAAGGAAGATCTCGCCGGTGGAACCATCGATAGAGATCACCTCACCCTTGCGCACGACACGCGCCGGCGAGCCATCTGGGCCAGGCACGGTGAAGGTCTGGGCGGAAGAGTCGATGCGCATGGTTTCGCAGCCGGCCACGCAAGGCTTGCCCATGCCTCGTGCCACCACAGCAGCATGACTGGTCATGCCGCCGCGACAGGTGACCACCCCTTGGGCGGGCACAATGCCATGGATGTCGTCGGGACAGGTCTCGACCCGCACCAGAATGACCTTCTCACCGTTTTTGCCGCGCTGCTCGGCTTCATCGGGGTCGAAGACCACCTCACCGATGGCGGCACCAGGAGAGGCATTCAAGCCCACCGCCAGAAGACGCCCGCCCTTGGCCGCCGCCGACTTGGCCGAAGCATCAAAGCTGGGCAAGAGGATTGAGTTTATTTCGCGCGGGTCGACACGCATGAGGGCTTCGTTGCGACCGATGATGCCCTCTTCGAACATCACGACGGCGATGCGCACGGCAGCCTCGGCGGTGCGCTTGCCGGCGCGGGTCTGCAAGATGTAGAGCTTGCCCGATTCCACAGTGAACTCGATGTCTTGCACATCGCGGTAGTGGCTCTCGAGCATCTGCACGGTGGCAGAAAGCTGCGCCATGACATCGGGCATGGTCTGGGCCAGACTGGCGATCTTGTCGGGGGTGCGGATGCCCGCCACCACGTCTTCGCCCTGGGCACGAATGAGATACTCACCGAAAAGAGCTTTCTCGCCGGTGCTGGGATTGCGGGTGAAGCAGACACCGGTGGCCGACCGGTCGTCCAGATTGCCGAAGACCATGGACTGCACGGTGACGGCGGTGCCGATATTGTGGTCGATCTTGTTCAGATCGCGGTAATAGATGGCGCGCGGATTGTTCCAAGAGAGGAAGACCGCTTCGATAGCAGAAGCCAGCTGCTCTTGAACATTCTCGGGGAAAGGCTTGCCGGTGCGAGCCAGAACCACCTCTTTGTAGAAAGCGACCAGGCTCTTGAGGGCAGCGGCGGAGAGCTCCGAATCGAGCTTGACGCCTTCGCTCTGCTTGAGCTTGCTCAGGCAATGCTCGAACTCTTCCTTGTCGATACCGAGAACGACGTTTCCGTACATCTGGATGAAACGGCGATAACTGTCGAAGGCGAAGCGAGGATTGGCCGTGATTGCAGCCAGTCCATTCACCGTCTCGCTGTTGAGTCCCAGATTGAGGATGGTGTCCATCATGCCGGGCATCGAAAACTTGGCGCCCGAACGCACCGACACCAGAAGCGGTGCGCTGGGGTCGCCCAGTTTGCGGCCGACAGTTTCTTCCACCTTGGCGAGTTTTTCGAGCACCAGAGCCAAAAGACCCTCGGGCATCTTGCCCTGCTTGTAATAGTCGAGACAGTTGGCGGTGGTGATGGTCAAGCCAGGCGGCACCTGCACGCCCGAAGCAGTCATCTCGGCAAGACCGGCACCTTTGCCGCCGAGTATGGCCTTCATCTCGTCACGGCGGCGCGCCAGGTTGGCGGCAGGATCGCCGTCACCGGCGGAGAAAAACTTGTGAGCCTCTTCGAAGAGGAAAAGGCGCGGCAAAGAGCCCTGCGGCATAGCTGCGGGAACTTTCTTCATGTGCTACTCCATTTGCAAAGTTGAGAAGTGAAGCCACCGGTCCAATCTTCTGCACGACTTGAACGACGAGTGCAGAATGAAGACGAAGGATGGATGAGTTCAGAGAATTTGGACTCGGATAGCTTCCTGGGTGTTTTAAAAGAAAAACGACCCCTATAGCCTAAGAAATAGAGAGGTGGAAAAACCTGAATTGATAAGCGCTGTAATACGATGAAAAGAAGATGAGAGAAAAACTGCAGAATTTCTCTCTAGCCAAGCTCTGAGAGTCTTTTCGCCATATTAATAAAGACAATGTATATTTGAAAAAAATAGCCTTGGGTGAAATCAGCCGATCAAGCCAAATTCAGCTATTTCCGTTTTCTTCCATCTTGTAACCGATGCCATAGACCGAAGTTATTAGAGAAGGCTTACCATCTTCGTCTATCTTCTTGCGCAATCGAGTTATGTAAGTTCGCACAGCATTTTCAGAAGCATCACTATCCGACTTCCAAATCCGCTCCAAAAGTTCGGAAGCATTGAAAACTCTTCCTTTGTTGCGCATAAAGAACTCCAGCAAGGCATATTCGGTGGGCAAAAGCTTTAGTTTTTGCCCCGACTTGAGAACCTCACACCTAGCTGTATCTAATTCGATATGACCCATTCTAAGCAAATTAGATACGTTCTCAGCCACCACCTGCCTGCGCAAAAGGCTGCGTACTCGGGCATTCAACTCGCGCACATCATAGGGCTTGGTCATATAGTCATCGGCACCAAGATCTAGGCCGTGAATGCGCTGATTAACATCACTGCGCCCAGATAGTATAAGCACAGGCAACTTACCGCCTCGTCCCCGATACTTATCGAGCACCTCGGTGCCGTCCATCTCAGGCAAACCAAGATCCAAAATCAAGAGGTCATAGGGAAAACTAAGGACCAAGTCGAGGGCATCGCGACCATTATGAGCCAACTCTACCGTGTGTTGCTCCTGCTCAAGCATGTCCTTGAGCATACCTGCAGCTAGCCTGTCATCTTCAGCGACCAATATTTTTGCCATAAATAAAGACTAACAGATAGAAGCACGCGCGGTAAATGAACCAAGGAGCCAGTTGGGATATCAAGCAGCCCTGAGTCTTTCAGATTTAATGCGCAGCCGGCGCCCTCCAAATAAAATGCCAAATTCTCAGCTAAACCGGATTCTCTTTTTCTATCTGGTTTCACGGGCATCAAAAGACAAAGGAAACAACATGAAGAATACAATTCTCTTTTCAACCCTTCTAGCAGCGCTCTCTCTAGCTGGCTTCTTTAACCAGGCGCTGAGCCGAGAAGTGGGAGAAAAGGTATTGGTCGACATTACCGGCGCCAGAAAAAACTGGGAAACAGCCACCATAAGGGCAAAAGATGCAGCAGGCTATAAAGTTGAAATGCTTGGTGTCGGAAAGTATGTCGGCGAATTCTATGTTCCGGAAGCTTGGTTCTATGATGCCGCCAGCGGCGCCACAGTGCCACCCGGGGTGGCTTACGGCTCAACCGGCAGCGGACAAGTTAAGGAGTTCGCTAAAGTCGGAGACAGCGTACTTGTCGATGTTACCGGTGCAAAAAAGAATTGGGAAACAGGTAAAGTTATTGCTAAAAGCGGCAATATGTACACAATCCGAATGCTTGGCGTAGGCGATCATAAGGGTGAATATCAAGTGCCAGAAAACTGGCTCTTCGGCGCCCATAAGGAAGAGAAACCTGTTGCTACCAGCGGTTCTGCCCGTACAGCACCGGCCTCTACCTATGCCTCCGGCACTGAAAACCAGACAAATGCCAAGCCCAGTATTTGGGCAAACAACAGCTCCAAAGCCTATTCAGACAATAGAACACATACAAGCTCGAGCGGCAGCTCAAGCGACTCTTGGAAGTGGATGCAGGCCGATATTGATGCCCGCATAAAAGAGAGTCAAAAAAATAGCGCCGGCCAAAGTAACACCACAGGTGGAGGCAGTGACGCCTGGAAAGCCATGCAAGCCGATATCGAAGCTAGGATAAAAGGCAGTCAAAATCAGGCTAAGGTCAATGCCGGACCGGCAAAACCAGTTGCTGGCAGCAAAGGTTTGAGCGGTCTTTACCTTAGACATGAGCAGACTTGGATGGGAACCTCTTTGAATTACAGGGAGGAACACTATTATTTTATGCCCGACGGAAGATTCTATCAGGGCGTCCCGCCGGAAGGACCCTCTGCCTTTAATTGGGCGAAAGTACAAGCCGAACATCCAGAACTGTGCGGACAATATGGGATAAACGGTGACAAAATCACTCTATCGTACGCCGGCAGCGCCCCCTACAGCTGGCTGCTCAAGATGAAGAACAGCGAAAATATGGAAATGAACTATGCACCCACAAACAAAGTAGAAAAATTTGGCAGCAACGCCCGCATCAGCGGCTCTTTTGCCAGAGGCACGGTCTTTGCAGGCAATTATAGTTATGCCGGAGCACCTACTATAACAGCTGCCGGCACTTATACTTTCCATCCGGACGGTACTGTCACCACCGACAGTACCACCGGTATAGACGGAGATACCAAGGTCAGTGGCGTAACCATAGGACTACAGGGCGGTAATCGCGGCACTTACACAATAAACGGCAACGATCTCACTCTCAATTTGGGTGGACAAAGCAAGCGCTGCACCATCTATCCAGTTAGCGATAATGGCAGAATATTGCGCATATCAATAGACGGCGCCCTCTATGAGAAGAAGAAATAAGAGTAAGCCAATTTACTCAACAATTAAGATCGAGCCACTTCAAACCAAAATTCACTGCCGCGGCCAGGTTGGCTTTCTACGCCAATCTTGCCCCCATGTTTCTGGACGATCTCTTTACAGATTGCCAAACCCAAGCCTGTGCCAGGACGTTTCTTGCCGTCGCCACCTTCCACTTGGGTAAATCTTTCAAAGAGACTACTTTGATATGCTTCCTTAATGCCTGGTCCTCGGTCTTTCACCGAGAACCTGACGCCCTCTCTGGTTAGTGAAACCGAGACAGTAACAGCCTTCCCTTGCGGTGAAAACTTGACGGCATTCACCAAGAGATTCTGTAAGACCTGAACAATTCTATCTTCATCGACATAAACCATAACAGCCGGCAGGTCGGCGCTTTCGAGCTTGACGCCCTGCTGCTCGGCAAAACCCGAAACCAGTTCAATCGAACCTTCTACAATTTGATCAACCGGCACAGCCCTGAGCTTTAACACCAGATTGCCAGATTCCATCTTTTCTATGTCGAGCAGATCATTGACTAGCATAACTAAGCGAGCGGCAGCGCCCAAAACCAGTTTTGACTTTTCTCTACCGGCTGGGCTCAACTCGCCGTAAACGCCATGATCGACCATCTCAAGAAAAGTCTTCATGCTAGACAGAGGTGTGCGGATATCGTGCGAAACCATGTTGACAAAATCTTGCTTAGCCCGCTCCATTCGGCGCCTTTCCGTTACGTCATGGGCTACGCAAAAATAGCTCTTCTTGCCCTCAGAATAATGCACATTCCAGACAAAGTCTTTTGCCATGCCGTTTTGACAAAGCACCGGCACATCAAAACTCCGAGAACCACTTTCTTCACGCACCCGCATGAGAAAGTCGCTTGTTGCTTCCTGAGAAGCCTTCGGTATTAGGCTCATCAGTCTTTTGCCCAGCAATTCCTCACTTTCATAGCCCCACAAAGTAAGCGCAGCAGGCGACACCGAGGTAAACATCAGGTTGGCATCAATACTAAAGATGACATCGGCAGCATTTTCAACCAGGGCGGTCTCACGCTTGACTGCATCGTCAAGTTCGCCGGCCATGCGATGAAAGACCCTGTCGAGCTTGCCAATCTCGTCTTTAGCCAGCATCGGTGCAGCCATCGGCTTTCCCATAGTCAACTTTTCGGTATTGGCAATAATTATTGAAATGCGCCTGGTTAGGTCGGCGGCAAAGACCACAGAACCAATCACCGCAGCCAGAGTATTCAACCCCAATCCAAAGAAGATCCAAAACCTGATTGGTCCACGCCGCTGATAAAGCTCCTTATGTTCTATGCCTAGCCGCTCTTGCTCAAGGAATCTGATCTTGTACGACTTGTCTAGAAAAGATGCTCCGTAAAGCTGATCTCTCACTTTTTTAGCCAGAACAGCGGCATACATATTGTCGCCTTCGGCCAAGGCGTCTTGAATGCCCTTAACCGAAGTAAGAAAGTTGCTGACTGTTCTTTTGTACTCAGCCACATTCTGTACTTGCTTGGGATCGTCCTTCACAAGAGCGTCTAGCCCGGTAAAGCTCTGCGGCAGCTCATTGCGCATACGGTCCATTTGGGCCATCGAGTCGGCGCGCCTAAAAGTAGTAAATACAACTATTTCCATGACAAGCTGATAGACCTTGCGCTCAATCATGCTAACTTCATACAAAATCTCGAACGAATGGCGCTGATCGCGCTCCGCCGCCTCCGCTTCCACTTCAAATACGGCAAGCACAATACTAAGCAAAAATTGGATGGAAAGCGGAATAAAGACCAGCAAAACACCCCTGGTCTTTAGAGAGAGGTTATTGATGCTGAATCTCGACTTATTTGGTTTTAGCGCCATAAAACCCTTGCTTTCATTATTGTGGTTATACCCGCCCCCTGCGCTCAAACCGAACTTTTATCTGCCACTGACAGAAAGTACTTCCAGTCTGCAACAACATTGCAACTTTTTTGTCTTAACTTGAGCCTACACCCCCAACAAAATTGAAATACCGAGGTTCTACCATGGGCTTGTTAGGCAGAATTTTTCGCGGCGGCTGCCGTGGGTCACACCAAGAATATCAGGGCAACGACTGCCAAGATGCGACAAACAATTGCCAGCCGAATTTTCAGCCCCAGGCCTATGGCTGCGATGGACGAGTCGTCAACAACAGACAGAACCAATGCCGTGAACTTGATTTCGGCTGTCAGCCCTCAATCTACAGAGGACAGGAACAGACTATAAGATCTAACTCGTCTTGCGACCAATCCTACGGAAAGCGCAGTTCGCTCGACTGCAATAGCGGCAGGGTAGAACACAGTCAGATAGTGAAAGGCGAAGTAGCACCGCAGACCAACTGGAACCAGAATAATTTTGCCGAGGCTGCCAATCAAGCCGCCCGCGAAGGCAAACCCTTGGTCATCGTCGTCGGCAGCGAAAAAAACCCAGAGACAGCAGCTCACTTATCAAAAGCATGGAGCATGCAAAACGGTCATTACGAAGTACAAAACAGACCGGACACACGAAAATACTATAAAGACGAAGCTGTCTTTGTCAGGGTTGATCCAGAAAAAGTAAAACCTGGCACCGTTATAGCCGATCTTTTGCAAAGAGAAAAACTGCAGGGCGGAGACGCTGCCACCATTATCGCCACCGCCGGCGGCACCAATTCCAAGAACGACACCGGTAAGAACGGCGCGGAAATGTTGACCACCAAAGCTCACTTTGGCGAGCCAACCGACCCTTTCAAACTGATCTCAGCCCACGAAAGTGCCCGCAATGGCTTAAGACCAAGCGAAGCGAAGTTCGAAGACAATGCAAAATTTGAAAACAAGCCGCCGAGTGAAATCGCTCCGCAAGGAGAAAATCAAAATTCACCAAGAGATGTAGAAGACCTTTATCCCGACAGTCGCAATGAAGTTCCCAAAGTAAATCAAGAAACCACCCCACCTACAAGAGATCTAAGAGACCTCTATCCTGATAGCCGCAACGAAATTCCTCAAATAAATCCAGAGACTAACCCAGAGAAAACTCCACAGGCAAGAGACATTGAAGACCTCTATCCTGACAGCCGCAACGCTGAGCCAACGCCACTGAGACGTCGCGGCTATGAAGAGGAACTGCCACCTGAAGTCAAAAGCGAATCACCGGCTAAACCAATTGAGATCCCCGGAGACGCTCTATTAGAAACTCCTCAGGCTCCGGTAGAGACTCCTCAGGCTCCGGTAGAAACTCCTCAGGCTCCGGTAGAAACTCCTCAGGCTCCGGTAGAAACTCCTCAGGCTCCGGTAGAAACTCCTCAGGCTCCGGTAGAGACTCCTCAGGCTCCGGTAGAAACTCCTCAGGCTCCGGTAGAGACTCCTCAGGCTCATTTAGGACCTATTGATCAGGCACCAGCGCAACTGGAAGAAGCCCAAAGCCAGAAAGAAACAGCTAGAGGCGAAGTCTCACCGCGTATGTTGCTTGAGCAAGCAGCACAATTGAACTCTATGCGCATGGAAAGCTTCGACCACTTCTTTAAGAGCGAAACTCTGCGCAACGATAAAGCCGGCAGATCTATTGAGGACGTGCAAGCAAGCGATGCTGGCGCTCGCAATCTGCTGACAGTCCCTGAATACAACCTTCTCGATTTCAATCAATTCAAAGCCGAAATCGATAATCAATATTCTTTTTTCAGCTCAAGGGATACCATTTTGAAGGGCGAGAATGGTGTTGCCGACAAACGGGATGCGCAATTTGAAGCCCTAAGAAATTCAGCCAAGAGCGAAGGTAGCGACTATCGCAACAAACAAGTTCTGCTGGCACAAATGGCTAAAGGTTTACACCTACCCGCCAAGGAAGGTGAAAAGGTAAGCTATTATGCCGAATACCGCATGGAAAACGGTAACCAGATTGTCTCACCAAGAGAGAGCTGGCAAGAAGCCGCAGCACAATCGTTAGCAGATATAGCCGCAGACCCGAACAAAGACCACTCTGTCGTAGCAAGGGTTTTACCGGAAATCCTGAACAATCCGTTCATACCAGCTACAGTGCGCATTAAGGCTCTGGCAGGCATGACCGCGCTTGCAGGAGACAAAACAAGCAACTACATGGACAACCGTACAAGTGCTGAAAAACAGATCAATGATCCTACTCAAGTTTTAGGTACCCCAAGAGAAGTAACGATCGCTGCCATAGTCAAAGCTATGCAAAGAGACAGCAATCACTTTTCAGTCAAGCCATCGATTGAATTCCAAAAAGCTGCCCTAGATTCACTCCTAATGCTCAAAGCCGGTGAATCAGCGATGCAACTACAAATGCTTGCCAAAAGCACAACCAGTCAGGAACTGCGAGAGCTGTACAGCCAGTACATAAAGCTGATCGGACAAGCCAGTCTTCAAGAGAGCATGGAAAATTTGAAGAAGCACCAATAGGTATACCGGTCTAGGCGGCTAGAATAGGTGATATGAAAAAAGTCATTCTCTATTCAGCCTTCTTGACCTTAGTCCTTACTCTAAGTTCATCCTTTGGTAACGTATGCACCAGCTGCTCGGCACAGTCCTCTTTCTTTGCCGACGAAGTGAGCGTGCGCAAGTTGGACAAACCGAACTTCAAGAAAAAACTAAAAGAACTCAATGAAGCTGTAAACAAGCAACCCAAGTCGAGTGTCCCACTGCTTACCCGAGCCAGCTTTTGGACTTCACAAGGGCGCTATGCCGATGCTGATGCCGATTTGAAGGAAGCCTTCCGACTGGAGCCATCAAACGCTGCAACCTTAAGAGCTATAGCCTTTAACCTGGCTGCTTCACACCATCATATAGACAGCTACAAAGCCTACACAATAGCCCTTAAGAAAAGCCCAAAAGATTCCAGGCTCTATTTTGAAAGGGGCGTTGTGGCAGTGCACATTCCAGATTTGGAAAAAGCCCTGGCAGATTTCGAGCAAGCAGAGAAACTAGGCTTCAATGAACCACAACTCTTTTATGAAAAAGCAAGAATGCTCTGCAGCTATGGCAGAAACGAAGAAGCGCTGGCAGAGTTGGAGAAGTTGGATGGAAAGCAACTAAAGGAAAATAGACGCCTTTTAGAATGTCGCATCGAGATTTTGCTTGCCCTAGGCAAAACCAAAGAAGCACTGCCTGTGTGTGAAGACCTTATCGCTTTCAAGCCGGGTATTTCTTGCGGTTATGACAATAAAGGACTGGTGCTCTACAGAATGCAGCGCTATCAGGAGGCTATTGAACAATTCAACAAAGCAATTACACTGAGCCCCAGAGCAACAAGACTTTATATGCGTAGAGCAGCTGCATACAGAAAGCTAAACCGCAACAAAGAAGCTGATGCCGATTTGGCAAAAGTAGAAGAGCTAAACAAACAAAAAAAAGATCTTTAGCTTTGCAAGAATGTTGCAACAATCTCTTCCTAGAATGAAAGCATGAAAAAGGAAAGCAATCCGATTTCAGAAGATTTTCTGAGGGGGTAGCTGAAGGGGAGTGATACTTATCCGGTGCAAACCGCGATAGGCGCTCCTCTTTCAGTATTTGAGAGAAAAACTGCAGTTTTTCTCTCGGTATAAATTCCCACTCACACCATCCAAAAGTTCACGCAAAATTCCAACAAGCCCCGCCGGAAGGATAAAAACCAAGCACGACGGGGCTTTAGCTTGTCTATGTGCGCTAACTAGCGCACTCTGCGTTTAGAAGACCCCCTTCATAAAGCCCTACATCTCTTGTTTAGCAAGCCAAAAGAGCCATAGGCTCCTTTATTGTCCTTCTTTTCTCAAAACAATTTTTCAGGAGCCTGCCAAAACAAACATCCCCAACCAGCTCAACCTGCCGCCTGCGCTATAGAAGAAATCTCTTCCTTAACTTTCAACGCACTCCAGAGGAGAGCACTATGACTCCACCGAATCAAAACAAGGACGATCCGAAGGACACGTCAGGGAAGCCGAATAAGCCGGAGCCTTGCATCGACAAGCACCGCCTGCTCGACCGCCTGGTGTTCGAGACCCGCTGGGCTCTCTACCCCATGAACGCCGGTCTGATGATCGCACTGACCATCTACCTGCTCAAGTTTCTCTACCAGGTCGGCGCGCTGGTCATGCACGCACCCGACCTCATTACCAGCAGCGCCGAACACAGTCATGAACTGCTGGTCATAATCGTCGACTTGCTCGACCAAGCCATGATCTGCTCCCTCCTGATCATGACCATCGTCGGCGGTCACCAGATCTATGTTCGCCGCTTCCAGGACAGACTGGCTGCAGAAGGACCTTACTGGCTGCGGAGGGTCGACACCATCGTCCTCAAGGTCAAGCTCGGGCTAGCCTTTACCGGCGTCTCCAGCGTGGTCATCCTGAAGGACTGCATCAGCCTGAACGTGGTCCCCAAAGAAGTCTGGATCACCCATGTCGTCATCCACGCCGTCTTCCTGGGCACAACCCTGGTGACAGCCATCGTCTGGCGCATCATGCATCCCAACGGCGCCACCGACCACAGCACCGGCACAACCGGCAATACCAGCAACTAGCGGTAGCCTCATCTTTACCGCGGGTGATCTCCAACCGGAGGTCACCCCTTTTTTGCCTGTTATATTATATGCCATCGTATACCTCAAAACCAGAGACAAGCAAATACCAAGCAAGGGCGGCTCCATCAAAAGGTCCTTCAGCCTAATGCCTTGCCAGAGCTTTTCACATCGCTCTCAATACAGCGACAAGGAAACTCGCAGCTATACCGAAAGCCAGCCCTGCCATCTCGGCGATGGCGCAACATATGGCCGGGCTGAGCTATTGACTAAATCTACTTAGAGCTTGTTAAGAAGGATTGCAATAGCCGTCTACTCTAGGTAGGGTCACAAATCATCATCGCTATTCAAGCTCCTCTTACTGTTTTTCAGCCTAAGACCAAAAAGAAAAAAACACCGCGGCATTGCGCTTATTTGTAGGGTTTCTGTGACCTCTCGAATGCACATGGCCGTCTTGAATAGCCAAAGAAAAACTCGTCTGAAGAATAAACTTGAAGGAAACGCCATGTTTGCATATAAGTACCTAAGCAGACTTGCAAGCCTGCTCTATTTCAATTTCGGAAGCGCCCGGCGGCAGGAAACACAAGCCGAGCCCTCAGATGTCGCGAACCGCTTTGCCTCTTTGACCGGCGGTGAACAGACAATTGTGCGCGAATATTTTGCAGCCAGTGCAGAGTTGCTCAGTCTTCTGAACAGCATCAGCAAACGTCGCCGCGCCGTCGACCCTCAGCAAGTGCTTTCTCGCTATGAGATTTGCGAAAAGGCTTATATCGCCGCCGGCTTTGTCCCTTTCATGCCCGGCGCAATCAATGCCGTCGGTCTCTGCTCGATGGAAGCGGACATGCTGGACAAATCCAGATTGATCCAACGGCATCAAGGGCAGAACATCGCTATCAGCCACCTGGCACCGGTGCTGAAGCGTCGCGTGCTCAGACAACTGGTGGAAGAGCAGGTGCATGTGCTCGACAGCTCGCAGGGCGACAGGTTCGGCAACTTCGACAGGTTCGGCAAATACTAACGAACTCGGCTCAATTCGTCGTCAGAACCAGAACCGGCATGGAGATTTCTTCCATGCCGGTTCTTTCTCTGCTGACTGACTCTTTTGCAGCCTCGTAGCGCAGAAAGCCTGCCGGACTGCTATCGACAAGCCTTAGCCAAAAGAAACACATATCAAGAATAAAAAAATTCGCCAGTTTTACTACTTGGTATAGTGTTGCCGGCAAAAAAAACAACAAAAGTAAGTGGAGAGGGGATTGTACGCCTTGCGGTCAATACAATCCCCTCTCCGAACAGAGACCTGTTATCAAAAGATGCCGTAGATACCGGTCGGCTTAGCCGAGCAGATACGGATGAGCCGAATCGACAGCGGAAGCGCCCTTGGCACTTTCGGCCGCCAGTTCCTTGAGCATCTCGCCCACCTGGTCGGCGGTCATTGCACCGACATGAACCAGCTGGGTCCCGGTGACGGGATTGATGAAAAGGGTGGTCGGGATCTTGTCGATCTTCGCCTTGCGCGGCAGCTTTTCCGACAGGTCGCAATCGACCTGGTAGAAATCTACCTGAGCGCCGAACCTGGCAGCAGCCTGCTCCATGAGCGGACCCTGGGTTTTGCAACCCGGGCACCAGGTGGTGAAGAACTTGACCACGATGGGCTTCGTGCCCTGAGAAAGCTTCACGGGATCGAAGTTTTCGTCGTCCAGGTCGGTGAGAGCAACACGGCTGGCGGTCTGGTTGGGAAACTCTTCTCCGACGGTTTCGTCGAAGTCGTCGTTATCCACCCAGGCAGCCTTTGAACTGTCGTTCTTAGCAGCCTGGCGTTCCTTGCGCCATCCGAAGTATGCAATCACAATACCGAGGACAATCGAAACCGCGATGAGAGTTTCGAATGTAGACATAGTGTCTCCTTCTTTCAGAGGAGTTGAGAGGTTTAGGAAGCCGTGCACTGAGCTCGACGCCGGATGGCAGAGCCGTCATGTCAAACCCTTCTCGCCCCAGACATAAACCCGTATTCATAACTGAAGCTTGGCGCAACAGAAAATGAGCACGTCTGGATGAACTGTCGAGAAATTAGAGGGTCTTTGGTGCTTCCATCAAAAGAAAAGGTTATTGGGTTTACGGGCGCAGCTTAGTTACAAAGAGGGTCATAGATCAAGGCTTAGGTCATGAGCTTTATATCTATTAAGTCAATAAAAGCCATAGGTTGGCACTAACAATCCGGCCAGCTAGCACACCCTGACAACCAAAGTGTGTTAAGCCTTCTCAACGAACCAGCGGCAACAACCTTTCCCTCTTTCTCGGCCGTGCTATACTTTCAAATCCTTAGTGGAAGAGCTGAACAGCTTTTCTGGTTTGGGATCGTAGCTCAGTTGGTTAGAGCGCCTGCCTGTCACGTAGGAGGTCGCGGGTTCGAGTCCCGTCGGTCCCGCCATTTATTTAGACGAAATGATATTTTTGAGTGTTTAGCTGTTTTTGAGTAACAATAGCTAATGTAACTCCATTGGTATTTCGGTCTATCGGTAATTCGGTTTTGTCCAGTTTCAGCGAACTACTAAGTCCGGTTCATTCCCCCGAGAAAAAGAAGATTCTCGAGGCCATTGCAAAGCGCGGTCCGCGCCTAGTGCCCATTGATGTGGCCGCCGAAACCGGCTTGGCATTGCCTTTAGTAATAAGCGAATTAAACAATATCGCCGCCGAAACCAGCGCCCATCTAGAAGTCACCGAATCGGGCAATATCTCTTACATTTTCCAGAACAATCTTGACCAGGCCTACCTGGCAAACGCATCCCGTCAGGTTTTTCTACAGGCTTGGCGAGTCTTTGCCAATGCTTCCATGATTGTGCTGCGCTTTCTTTGCGCCGCTCTATTCTTTCTTATTCGCATATCATTCGGGATCATGCTGATAGTAGCAGCAGTGGCGGTGGTCGTCCTGATTGTTGTCGCCATAATCGGTGGACTGAAAGCCCTTTCAGGCAATCAAGACTCAGACGGTCCAGACTTTGACTTTGATTTCGGCAACCTTTTCGACTTCGGCTGGCACGGCGGCTATTACCACCGCCCATTTTATCTTTACTGGTTATTTGATTGGCTCTGGGACTGGTTCTTCTTCTGGCGTTATGTCATTCCCTCACCGGCTGGCAGTTACGGCAGAAACATTCCCAACGAAGAAGAACAAAAGAAAAAGGGAAATTTCCTCAACAATGTCTTTTCCTACTTGTTTGGAGACGGCAATCCAAATACCAATTTCGAAGAAACCAAATGGCAGACTGTAGCCCGGATCATCGAGCTCAACCATGGAGTTGTTACTGCCGATCAGCTGGCACCCTATATCGGTGAAGACCCGAAAAACGAAGACTGGATGATCCCAATCTTACAACGCTATAACGGCTCTCCCGAGGTATCGGAGAGCGGTCATATCATCTATGTATTCAGAGCTTTTCAAAATCAGTCAGGTGGACACAGCATTCCGATGGGATCGCTCGATGCTGCCCGAAGCCAAACCAGACCGATTGACGAACTAGCTGGACTTTACCAAAGCCACATCAAGAGACAGTCTGCCACCAAGAAAAGTGAGACTCAACTCAGATTTATCGACAAAACTCTGCAAGAAGAGGAATGGCAGTTTCTCACCATCGACGGTGGCGCCCTCACCTCAATAGTTCTCTTTGCTGCTTTTGTTTCGATTGGCAGCCTGGCGCTGTTGTTCAATGCAGCAGCCATTCCGATATTAGCGACCCTTAAGCCTTTGCTGTTTTTGCTTGCCGGCTATGGCGGCATGTTCTTTTTCATACCGGCGGTGCGCTACGCCATTTATAAAGGCATAAACGAAGGCATCGAAAAGAGAAACAGCGCCAAGCAGGCCTACGCCACCGCGCTCTCGAGACCGAGCGAAGATCTGGCCCAAAAGCTAGACGAAGCAGCTTCAATTAGAATCAGCGGCATTCCTCAAAAGCCCGACCGCACAGTCTACAGCACCGAACGCAATGCCCAAGAGCAATACATCGAAGAACAACTAGAGCTGGGACTAGCAAGCAAAAACCCTGAAAAATCTAGTATAGACGGAAAGCCTAATGCAGCTGATGCAGCTCATGCAGCCGATGCAGCTAAAGACGATGGGCACGATAATGCTGATGCCCAAGAGAATGATAAAGACCCAGGACAAATACTAAAGTTCGAGCGCAAACTAAAAATCGAAGAGCCCGAAGACTTCTCACCATAGCCGCCCCAAGCCCAGAACCCCTGCCTTGAAGCTCGAAGTTAGAGCCTGGTTTTAGACTCTCGCGCTAGCCTGGCCAAGGCAACTGAACTATCAGTAGCTATTTTGAGACTTTCTCGACGCCTTTATGAGTGCGATTAAACGCTGACAGAGCTTCTATTACAGGCTTTTTATTGCTTGCTTGAGGCGATTTCTCTAGGGTGAAATCTAATACTCTAACTCCTCCAACACCAAGACCAGAAAAAAAGACTCTTCCCCAAGATCTACCGACAGCTTCAGATATAGTCGCGCTCTAGCTCGGCCTGCTTGTCGACACGAGCTTCTGTAGCCCTGTCTGTCGCTCGGACAGTTCTCAACCTGCAATGTGACCTGGTTTTCACGCTCATCATCATTTCTGCTTCGTCTTAGAAAAGCCGAAATGTGTTGCCTATTTCGAAACTTTCCATCTGGAGACAGATATGGCTGAACAAACGACTTCCCGTCGGCAACTGACCGGTACGCTCTTTCTCATCGGCGGAAGAGCCAACATGACGCTCAAGCGCTTTGTCGAATTAGCTGGAGGCAAAGCCGCTTCCATCGTCATCATCCCGCATGCCAGCGGAGTTGCCGAAGAGACCTGCGCCGATCTGCACAAAGCTTTCGACGAGCTTGGAGCCGGTCTGGTTACAAGCATCATGCCGCCTGCCGAAGGCGACACAATCCCTCAACGGCTCCCAGCTGGCACCAATGCGGTCTACATCACCGGCGGCGATCAGAAGCGCCTGATCGAACTGGTGTCTCCCGAACTGCTGTCAGACATAATCGCCGTTCTGGACAATGGCGGTGTCGTGGCTGGTACCAGTGCCGGTACTGCGGCCGCAGCCGAAACCATGATCGCCAGAGGCATGGATAGCGGCATCATCGATGTGGAAGCGCTGGAGCTCTCCCCCGGCTTCTCCCTGGCTCCCGGCTTCGTCTTCGATACCCATGTCGGAGAACGAGACAGGCAGAATCGCCTGACAGTAGCCATTCACAGGCTGCCCAGCTACTTCGGCATCGGGCTCGACGAAGACACCGCAGTCGAGCTGACGGCTTCCAGTGCTGTGGTTTCCGGCAAAGGCTTGGCGCGGTTCTATCGACTCCCCAAAGGCTCGAAGAATCTGCTCGAGAATGTCCAACTGACGGAACTCGCAGACGGTCAAACCTGGACCATCTAAACAAGCTGGTTCTCTATCCGTTGAGCCGACAGCCCGAAAACCTAGGAATTCCCGAAAGGGTTTCTCCTAGGTTTTTTTGGGTCATACCTGGGTACATGACGCAGGAAATTTGAAAAGGTGGACAGATTCTGTTATTTTTCGTTTTCAGTGGGCATACTATATTGTAGAGTGTACTCCCCCAAAAATGGAGGGAATTATGTTTCTACT